>C687J13239_1001149_pt1 | contig 11439 bp, 15 predicted proteins | sample RifGroD2_FD_13239 | JGI IMG/M metagenome (IMG submission 13239) | reverse complement strand
TGCGGTAACTTTTTGTGCCAAAAAGATTACCTTAAAATCCTTTCGCTACGCTACAGGATTTATGATAAGTTTTTTAAATCATATATTTTACCTCCTTAAATGAATTTAAAAATATGTATACCTATAGTATATCATATTAATTATATCTATGCAAGAAAAATATAAAAATAATTATATTATATTTATTGTGATTTAATTAATTGAATGTGAAAATGAAAATATTTTTTCATATATAATTTTGAGTGTCTGGTACAATATATAATTGAATCGAATTCAAATGTAAATTATGTCCCCTCTATAGTAGAGGTTGTGTATGTGATGTTATTTGATGTTATGGAAGTGTTGCGTGATAAGGGATTAAGAGGATTGGGTTGTTTTGAATGAGTGAAATTTTATATTATTTATTGGATAGAGGATTGGTTTTTTATTTTATATTAATTTTATTCGATAATGTAGTTATTATATTGTTATATTTTTATTAATTATTGATTATATATTAATTATTATGTGATTTTATTTAGGAAAATGGTTATAATTATGTGATTTATAAGATATTTATATTATTATATTTGACTTAATATCTAATACATGGTATAATTATAGTTGGGATAAATATAAGTAATTTTATGAAAGGAATGATGCCTATTGAAAGTATTTAAGACAATATTAACATACATATAAATATAATATAATAATAGGAGGAATAGAATTAATTTGCAAGAACAAGAAAGAGTAATAATAGGAGAGATTAGTGTACCAGTTATTAGAGAAGATGATGTTATATATTATCCAATTAGTTTTGTTATGGAAAAGGTTTTACTAAAGAAGACTGGACAAAAAGGATTACAAAAAGAATCACAATACATAAAGAACTTTAAAATAGATTATGGATGGGATACTGGAGGTACACAGAATGTAAATTGTATTTCTGAAGAAGGGTTAAGGAGAGCACTTAATAATAGTAAGATAGGAAGATTATCTGTTGAGCAACGAAAAGCAATGAATGTATTGCTAGATTACTTACATATGGATTTAATCAGCGAAGATGATAGATTTTTAAATAAGGTATCTGAAGAAATGTTAAATAAATGGAAGTATAATGAATATATAATGGATTGTATTAAATATGTTTTAGACAATGAACCAGATATTGTTTGGCAGAAGTGTACTAAGTGTGGTAATTATTATCCGTATCATACTAACTTCTTTAAGGAAAATTTACATAGTGGTAAGGATTATCCATTATATACAGTTTGTAGGAATTGTTCTTGTACAAATACAAGAGGCAAAGATGATATAAAACATTCAAATAATGATTTAAGACTTGTATACAATAAATATGGTGAAGATATTTATATATTGCATAGAGATCATAAAGTTTTAGAGATATACAATCATTGGATTGATAATTATACGAAATATATACCAAAAGTAATAAACAATGAAGAAGACAAATTGTTTATAATTAGACATCTTTGGAATGAAGGCAAGTTTTCAAAGTATGATGACATAACTGGTAAAGCGATACAAGAAGTATGTAAATTCTGGATATCTGGTAATAATATAATAAAAAGAATCAATCAAGAACTATATGGTGTAGTATTTAGAGGTGGTGAAGAATATATAACTAGTATTGAAGATGCTAAAGAAGTATTTAGTAATTATATTTATAAACATAATATAATAATAGATAATATATACGATTATGATTATATGCAATTACTCAAAAATGCAAAACTAAGAGGGTTTATGACAAGATATAGAAATAACTTATTAGGGTTTGTTATGGAATTATATGACAACGAATATCCTGCTTATAAATTTAAAATCTATAGTGGAGATAAATATTGGGGAATTAAAAATAATAGAATAAGAGCTTTAAAATATTTTATTGAAGAGGATATGAGGATTCCAATTGAAAAAGTTCCTTTGTATATTACTTTAACCGCATTAAGGAAAAATGGTACAGCTACAATGTATAATGTATGTAAGAAGTATTATAATAGTTTATTTGAATGGATTAATGAGGTATATCCTGAGAGGTTCGATCCTAAAGATTTTGATATTCATTATGTTAGGAATGATTTTGATTCAATTGAGGAGGCAGAAGTTCATGATATATTGAAGAAAAAGTTTAAGAATAAAGTAATTTATAATCCAAATAATACAGAGAGGACAATCAAAATTGATGGGAAAGTTCCTGATTGGCTTTTGTTTACAAATAATAAATGTTACATACTTGAGTATTTTGGATTAGATATGGAAAGGAATACTTCACATAATAGTAGAATTGAAGATTATAAAGAGAGGACTGAGAATAAGATTGAGAAATACGATAAGTTAGATGGGTATGGAAAGGTTTATATATTTCCAGATGATTTGAAGGATGGATTTAAGGGATTGATGGATAAGTTAGAACTGATTGTTTAATTGTGAGAATGATAATTATGATACATAATGGGTGTAATATAATAATATTTAATAAATAATTGAAGTTGATTGTCGCATGGATAGAGTTTAGTATTCGTACTGGACTCTATTTTGTTTTGTTTGGATTAGATTTATGATATTTTGATTGAGATTTAAAGTGGTTAGAAACATTGGTATGTAAGGGTTTGTAGAGTGTTTTAGTTTAGGGAATGGTGTGGGTTTAGATTTATGTTTTATTATTATTTGTAGTTGCTTATTTTTTATTCGGTAGATTTGTATTTATTGGTTAATTTAGATATGGATTTTGTTGATTTGAGGGTATGTTTTAATTGTGATAAAATTGTGTTAAACCATTGGTAGGACTGCGTTTTAAGGGTTGATGGTGTGATTGTTTTTAGTATTGTATTTGATGGGTTAGGGGTTTATTATGGTTAGTGCATGTTTGGAATGTAAATGGTACTCCCCTTTAGTATATTGGGAATTGTAGGGAGTTTTATCGAAGAAATGTCGAGTGTGTGATGAGATGGTTTTCGATTATGGATTTTATGATTGGTGTGTGGGTGGATAAGTTTAAATATCTAACTAATCGGATTCGATGACAACCTGAGTCGATGAGTCAAAGTACTATGGTCGAACCTTGTCGAACAATGTCGATGACTTATGTAATCCTAGCCCCGGTATAGCTACAGCACAGACTACAGATAATAGGCACAGTCCACGACACAAAGACACAAGCATAATAAAAGCAACATACAGAGATAGAGTAAGACTACTATAAACGCTACAAACCGCATAGCACAAGGGATACAGGGATTATGATGGAGTCTATAATAATATGACACAATGGGAATGAGTCATATTATTGAATTGAATATGGTTATATTAGTACTCGAAATATATTTAAGGAGCTTAGAAGGGAAATATGAGGCTGTGATTGGTAATTGATTAATCATGAAATATGATCTGGATTTATGATCTTGATTTTATCCGGCTAAGTTGTTATTGCTACTTTGATTAGTTGAATTGTGATCACAATGCTTGTCAAGTAGTTTTACTTGACAAAATCGAAGTCTATAACATGCAGTGAGTTTGTGAAGAACACTCTAAAACACTCTAAAATGAATCCTAATCCCAAATTATACCCTATAATCATATGCATTATGAATACTAATCCCTAAATACATATCAAAAACATATACAAAGTGGGGAATAAAACCAAATATAAATTATAAATAAATCAATAATAACCCTTTACAAACATACTCACATATGATATAATTAATGTTCACAACAATATATCTAAATCACTACACTATGAAAGGAGGATAGGAGCGCATATGTATATTGATAAACCACTAATGACCAAAAAATAATAATAATGTTCCACGTGGAACAATTTAAACTAATCGTAGAACAAATAAATTAAAGGAGCATATGAAATAATATGAATATATCAAACTTAGTATCCGGCTTAATCTTAAAGAACTATAAAGACCTATGCACCATACTAGACATTAAACCTATGACCTCTACCAACTCAAAGAAAGCACAATTTAAGGAACTAGAAAGATATTGTACATATACTAAGCAAGGACAAAAGATAATCATTAATGAAATATTCACAGAGCCACTAGAAAAAATAGATTTAAGGTTAATAGGAACTCATAGTAAATATGTAGAGCATATTAAATTATTAATTCTGCATATGTTATCAGAAATAGACGAACATAAAATAGCAATCACAAAAGATCGGTTATTAGAATCTTTGGGAATGGTCAATAATAGATATTTACATAAGAATGAATCAAAGAAAATATTACTTAAAGATACAAGAATGAATAAATTCTATATCAATCATTTTTTTATGAGAACTAATAATAATCTTACTAGAATATTATTTGACTCTCTAAATAGTTTACAAAGAAGATTTCTAATAACCTTTAGAGAAGTATATACGGTTGTTAAATTAAACTCTTTTAATGTAGAAGTCCATAGCGAAGCTACAATAGATGAAGTTGCAATTATAGCAAGCGCAAAATATAAAACATTGCTAGACATGAAATTAAATTCTATGATGCAGGTTATATTTAAATTCAAAACTGAAGAGTTTTACACAAAAGTAAATAAGATATTAAAAACAGAACATAATATAGAATACTCTTATAGGCAAATAGAATTAATATTCACTAAAGAAGACATATTAACCGAGTTATCTTTATTAGAGTTAAAAAGACATAGAAAAGAATTAAATATAAAAGTAATAGATACAATTAATATTAATACTTGGAATGTTTATCATAAACAAATTAAAGATTATGACGAAAAATTAATAGATTTTATATTAAACGATAAGCCAACATTTGGCAAACATCTTGAATCACAATTTTCAGGATTTAAATTAAGAGAAGATTTTCCAGAGATACAAATGGAGTTATGTGATTATTTAATTAAATTACCTGATTAATAAACAAATAAAAACGACCAATTCAAAGTTATAACTATAGTATTACATATTATAATTATTTGTCTCATTAGTATTATACTTTGAATTGGTCTATTTTTTATTAATTTCCACTCAACTATATCATTCCCATTATACCATCATAAACATTTCCCACTGTCCACTCTACGCATACAAATTACCCTAAAATGTTTTCACTTTTTACAAACAATTCACCATATGACACAAAATAAAATTATTAATACTAACATAGCACTCTAAACTCCAAACGCCTTAAAACCCTGTTTTTGTCGCTCTGAGCTAATATTATTATTTTACACTCATTGACTCATTTTATCTATTGGCATACAATTTGCTGTAGTAGTACAATTATAAGTAAATGTATAAATATCTATCTGTATTAGTACACATATAAAGCATATAAACACTAAAATAATTATCTGTAGATACTATACAAATACAGATAAAATCTATATAATAAGTAGTAAGATATTAATCAATAAGGAGTTGATCGAAGTGAAGCTATTATTTTTTCGTGGAATTGGTGGAGACAATGGCGAAGGGAATTATTATACACAAGATATTGAATTTGCTCGACAATTTACTTTTAGTGGTAGAGATTCAGAGATACTTAAAAAATACATTGATGCTAAATATATCTATACATTAAATCCTCTTCCACGGGCCACAAATGAAGATGAAATTGACAACGCAATTAGTGAAGCACAAGAAAAAGGGTATAAGGCAATCACAGTCAATGAAGGTCAAAACATGCCGAATTCATTGTTTGTATTTGATAAATCTTTGTTAAAATAAATTTATTGGAGGTACATAAAATGAAAAAACTATTTACTATTTTAACATTGTCTTTTACCCTCTTATTATCCAGTGTAGCACTTGCCTCTACTAACCACTATCAAACAACTAATCAAATTATCCTGCATGTCAATCAATGCAATTATGATCAGTACTCGAATTTGTACATAAGCGAAGTTATGACAGAAAATGAAGAAGTCTATGTAATAGAATCATTCGATGATATATCAAATCAATGGTTAGATGCTACAATAAATTATGACTACGAAATAATAGATTATACTATAATGAACTAAATAATATATATCATAATCCATTCTAAGACACTTTAAACAGTGTCTTTTTTGTTTATCTATTACTTTGTATAGACTTATATCTAATCTATGTCTAATAGCCTTATAACGTGCTTTTTGTTGGTCTAATAGCATCTTAAATACTTATATATAATACTAAAATAATTATTTCAAATCTATTGCATTTTGCTTAAAACTCTATATAATAGATAGTAAGTTATCAATTAATAAGGAGTTGGTTATATGCATTATAGAAGAAGTTCAATCAATACAATTTTTATTGATAACTATTTATGTTTAGACGGAAAAGATATAAATTAAATACAAAAATATTCGGCCAAAACTTCGAAAAAGAAATCATAAATATTTATGAAAGTAAAGAAGGGTAAAACCTTCTTTTTCTTTGTCTTAAATTGCCCATTTTATTGTATAAAATAATTATTTTTATTTGACTAACGATGTAGTTTAGGCATATAATAGTAATATAAAATTTATTAAGGAGGTTCCAAACATGCTTAAAATCCTTGGTATTAGTGACGAAGTGACTGAGTGCGATAGATGCGGACGTTATGAGTTAAAGAAAACTATTGCAATTCTTGACACTGAGACAACAGAAATACATTATTATGGTTCTGAATGTGCTTCTATGCTTATGGGTTTCGATGCTAAAGAAGTAAACAAGCAAGCCAGAAAAGCAAAAAAGGAATTAGAAAAAGAAGAGAACAAAAGAAAAGCAGAAATAAATAAAAATAAAATTCCTGCTTGTGAATGGGCAGAAAAACATCCTTTATATATTGCCGAATGTGAGAAAAGAGAATTAATCAGAAGTAAACAAAAGGAATTAGGTTTCACTGAATTCATAAAACAACATAAGGCAGCACTTAGCAAAATGGAAAAAGTAAGACAAAATTTAATTATGGAATACTGTATAAAGCACAATATAAAAACCGCTTGAAATATAGCGGTTTTCTAATCTAATTTAAAGGAGCGTATATAATGAAAAATTGGGAGAACATCAAAATAGAAGATTATGTGCTAACATATAATAAATACAATAGGCCATTATTCCATTCATGCAATTGGTGTGGCAATCCTGCAATAAAAGTAATTACTCGTACTAGTGTATTTTCTGGTAATACCTATTCAGATTTTGCGTGCGAACGTCATACAAAAGAATGGAAGGAAGGGCTAGAAAACTAGTCTTTTCTTTTGTCATAAAAACACGCTTTCATATCATCAGACTAGATATTTTTTATCTAGTCTTTTTCTTTTGTACCAAAAACAAAAACAAAAAATTATCTTAATCCGGCTTGCAGCGCAATCATTATCTATTCTTAAATTAACACTTTTAAATCCTCCATCAAAAACACTCCCACAAAAACAGTCTTTCATGCCCTCAGATTGCATTGCCGAATACTAACACAACCAAAACTATATCAGACCTCTTAAAAGTGCCTTAAAACGTCTCTCAATTAATTATAGGCTAGTAAAGCCATAAAGCATACATAAATTACACAAAACAAGATTAGATTATCCAATTTATCATATCACAAATCATATAATACTATTAGTATTAGCAATCATTAAATAGCTAAAAAATAATAATTTGTTGTTGACATTATAGTCTCTAGGCATTAAAATAAGGTCATGGAAGAGATACACAAACACTTGCTAGGATGTAGTTAGCAAGTAGCACCAATATAGTATACAGGTTTTCCAGTTTGACCTTCAAAAACTGAGGTGACCAGAAATGGCCTAAAAGCTCTTTGAAAACTGAATGAAGAGACTGTTAGTACAGGGAACCTTGGCGAAGACTTTAACGAGGTCACAAGGGGCAGAGTATTGATGAAGGTGAACCTGCTAAAGTGTTAGAACTTGCGATGAATACCATGTGAGCGAGTATCTAACATGGAGGCGAAAGAGGGGAAGGGACTCCAATGAAGGACTCACCTGAAAGAAAAGCTAAAGACTAAGTGAACCAGTAAACGAGCGAAGGAAAACGAACTAGAAAGCAGTATAAATACTCTCTTTTAACGTATTAATCCCTTTATTGCTTAAACCTTGTCTTTACTTCTATTCTCCTTTATAATTTAAATTTAAAGGAGTGTATAACATGAAATATTTTAAATTAGGCGATAAGGTAAAAGTATCCTCAGAAAATGATAACGAAGGGTATGACGAATTCAGAAATCAAATATTAACTATTGTTCATGTTGCAAAAAATAGGCAAGACCACCCGGGTTATGACAGTGGCATGAATGGCGAACCATTGTACGACTTAGAAGATGAATTTGGTGAAAATGTTGGTTCGTCTTTGTACTTTTACGAATTAGAAGAGGCATAAAATACCTATAACAATTCTAAATAGGAGAATAGAATTAAGGACAAGGAAAGCAAAGGATAAAAAGAGAGTTAACCTAAACAATTTAAAAAATTTGTTTATAACTTGATTGCAGGTATATCAAATCAATATTATATGCCAATATTGTAAAATAGTTATAACAAATCTATTGTTTATCTAATAACAATTGCATGATCTTATAACAAACTATCATTAGTTTAATTTGTCGGAGCCGTGAAACGCAAAGAATTTTAAAACTAAACATAAGTTTGTTTTAATTATGTTTTAGAGTTATAAATAAGCAATAACATTGTCAAGGTTAACTCTTAATAGTCCAAAGGGATTATAACAAAGTGAGAGTATATCTTTTTTAGTGCTTGCTAAAAGGAGAATGATAAAATGAAATGGAATAAAGTTAAAAATACTTTTATGTTTTCAAAGTATGTTAGAAGTGATAACAAATATTCAATAATAGCAGAGGACAGAACAATTAATAATTCTTTAAAATGTGTTTTTGTTGTTTATGATTCTAATGGGCAAGAATTAGAAGTGTTTAAAAAATTGAAAGATGCGAAAGAAACATATTTAAGCAAATAAAACAAATAAGCAAGCATTAACAAAGCTATACTCTCATAGCTTAAAAAAGACAATTTAATGTATTTTGAAATGTCTTTTCCTTAGTATTTTATAACAAATTGAATACTAAGGAAAAGACATAAAAGGAGTTGATACAATGTCATATACCGCAATGTGTAAGAAATGGGAACGAGAATCTAAAAAGAGATGGGAGCAGGAAAGACAAGAAAGAAAAGTACAAAAGGAAAGAGCTGAAGTATTTAAGTTTGAAAATTACCTTGCTAAAGAACGTCAAGAGAAAAAAGAACAAAAGGAAAAGGAGGAAAGACAAGAAAGGATTATTAAATCAAAAAATAATATCCTTTCGTCACTTCAACAAAATAACCCCTTTACCTATTCGCAATGGCTTATTATCTGGGATGTTTTAAACTATGACTATGATCAAATTGTAGCATCTTTAAAACGTAGTAAAATAACTAAATCTGATATAACAGGAGCATTCGAGTATATCAAGAATTTTTCTCAGGAAATTATATCGGACTATTGGGAAGACAGAATTTTAAGTGTATAATGATTTTAAGTTGGTTGTAAACATACACAAGTCAATAACAATATAACAATGGCTTGTGTATGTCTGTTGATCAATTTAAAAGGAGTGTTAGAAAATGACTAAATTAAAACTTTATGCACTGGAAACTAGAAGTCATCTCACAATTGTAGAAGCTTATTCAAAAGTAGAAGCCATTGAAAAAAGTAATCTTTCAAAAAGTCAAGTGATTATTAGAGAAGCTACTGAGGAAGATATTAGTTACTTTGAAGCGATGGGTGGAGGTATTATTAAATAAAACGAATAAAATCATGTTTTTAAGCTATGGACTTAAGGCAGATTACAACACAATAACAAACAGTAAATAACAAATAGAGAAATAGAGAAATAAACAGTATACAAATAGAAAATAATGATTCAGGGAATTTATCATAATTCCCTTTTAAGCTCATAACAATAGTGCTATAATAGATCAAGGGTTATGAGTTTAAAAGGTTGTTGTGAATATCAAAAAGTCAATAACAATTGACCTTATAACGGATTTGAAGGAGTGTTGACAAATGAAAAATTGCAGGACAGTCAAAGGACTTGTTAATACAATTAAAAGAGGCGAAGTTGCATTATTAAAAGTTTGGGATATCATGGAAAATAGTTTGAGCAATGGTAAAGGGGCGTACTTAAATTTAGGGGAAGGAAGATATGCAGGAGTAGGGGAAGAAAATTGGTTATTAATTAGAGAATGGATTGTAGATCAGGATGGAATATGGTGTAGTGAAAACGAAAAATATGCTAGATTTTATGAATAACCCAATAAAGCACGAATTTTAACGTATTGGAAGGAGTCAAAGAAAACAATGGCAAAAACAAAAGCAGAACTAAAAGAAGACCTTGAAGAAGCAGAAAACGAAGTTAATCGACTAAAAGAAGAAATGGAGGACTTAAAAGAACAACTTGATAATATTAAAGGAGATTTAAGAGAAGCAAAGGAAGAGGTAAGAGCAATAAAAACAGAATTAAAATCCCTCTGAGGAGTCTTTGAAAATTAAGACGAAATAAGCTATAACAATTTAGTTGTAGCTTATAAGGGATAAAGTTCCCGATCAAGAAAGGATGTTTTGGAAAATGTTAGAATGTTCTAGAGATTGTTATTTTAATGTAAACGGTGAATGCAAATATTTAGAATTAGAACGTGGTGAAGAATTGCAACAATGTATACTTACCCAAAAAGAATTTATAGAATTAAACAATCAGAAGTAAATAAAATCCAATTTTTATAGGTCGAAACTAGGCATAACAAGCCTAGTCCGTATGTTAGGCATACGCTGAAGAGACCAAAATTTATTAAAGAAAGAGGTTTTTAAAAATGAAAAGAATTATCAGTGAATATGAGTTTGTAAAATCTTTTGATGATTATAACAGGAGCGAAAATTTTTCTGTAGCAGGAAGAGTAGCACTGTTTAATTACTTAGAAAACTTCGAAGAGGGAACTGGAGTAGAAATGGAATTAGACGTAATTGGTCTATGTTGTGAGTTTACCGAATATGAAAACCTTGAAGAACTACAAAAAAATTATAATGTTGAAAGCATGGAAGAATTAGAACAAAATACGAGTGTAATAATGATAGATGACGAATCATTTATTATTCAAGATTATTAAAAGGTCGAAACTAGCACTAATTAATATAACAGTGCTAGTCTAGGGGTTACGCTCCTACTGATGAGACCAAAAATTAATTATGAAAGAAGGAATATACAATGAAAAACAAATTGCAAGCAATCAAAACGGAGACCACTAATAAACTGAAATTATCGGTTATTGATTCAATTCTAGACCATGGAGAGAACGAGATCAAAGGTTATATTGAGGATGTTTTAAATCATGGTTGTGAATCTGGAATAGTTGGCGAATTAATTTACTACAGCGATACTGTAAAATTCTATGAGGAATTTAAAACAGAGATTAAAACAATGTTAA
>C687J13239_1001145_pt1 | contig 11459 bp, 9 predicted proteins | sample RifGroD2_FD_13239 | JGI IMG/M metagenome (IMG submission 13239) | reverse complement strand
TACTACATGAAAACCGTGTTGTCGTGGTTTGACGGCAGCCCGGTGCTGGCCTCGGCGGCATACAATGCCGGCCCGGGGCGGGCGCGGCGCTGGCGCGGCGACCAGCCATTGGAAGGCGCGATTTACGCCGAGACCATCCCGTTCGACGAAACACGCGACTATGTGAAAAAAGTGATGAGCAACACCATGTATTACGCCGGACAATTCGATGCGCCGCAGCGCCCGCTCAAGCAGCGCATGGGCACCGTCGCGGGCAAGACGGCGGATAACCAGCAGGCCATCCCCGATGAAAAGTAATTCCAATTCGCAATAGAAACATGAATAACGTAGGGTGCGCTCCATGCACCAATGGTGAAGGTGCATGGAATGCACCCTACAAGATCATTATCGTTTGCAACGCAAATTAGAATAAGACTACCGATGAAAAGTGATGCCAAAATTTATTGTGTCGGCGGCGCGGTGCGCGACCGCTTGCTCGGCCTGCCGGTGCAGGATCACGACTGGGTGGTGGTGGGCAGCACACCGGAAGATATGGTGGCGCAAGGCTTTCAGCCGGTGGGCAGGGATTTTCCGGTGTTCCTGCACCCGCAAACCCACGAGGAATACGCGCTGGCACGCACCGAGCGCAAGACCGCGCGCGGCTACAAGGGCTTCGCCGTCTACGCCGCGCCGGATGTCACGCTGGAGCAGGACCTGCTGCGCCGCGACTTCACGATCAACGCCATTGCGCAGGATGAAGACGGCAAGCTGATCGATCCGCATAACGGCATTGCCGATCTGCGCGCGGGCATCTTGCGCCATGTCAGCGCCGCGTTTGGCGAAGACCCGGTGCGCATTCTGCGCGCGGCGCGTTTCGCGGCGCGCTTCGGTTTCAGCATCGCACCGGAGACGCTGGCGCTGATGCGCGACATGGTGAATAACGGCGAAGTGGACGCGCTGGTTGCCGAACGCGTGTGGCAGGAACTGGCGCGCGGCCTGATGGAGAAAAAGCCGTCGCGCTTTTTCGAGACACGCGTGTGGCAGGAACTGGCGCGCGGCCTGATGGAGAAAAAGCCGTCGCGCTTTTTCGAGACGCTGCGCAGTTGCGGCGCNCTGGCGAAAATCCTGCCCGAGGTGGACGCGCTGTTCGGCGTGCCGCAGCCGGAAAAATACCACCCGGAAATCGACTGCGGCATCCACACCCTGCTGGTGGTGGACGATGCCGCGCGGCGCGACTACACGCTGGAGGTGCGCTTCGCCGCGCTGGCGCACGATCTTGGCAAGGCCACGACGCCGAAGGACATCCTGCCGCGCCATATCGGCCATGAGCTGCGCGGCGTGGAACTGATAAAGGAACTCGCGCAGCGGCTGCGCGTGCCGGCCGACTGCCGCGACCTCGCCATGCTGGCGGCGCGCTATCACAGCGACATCCACCGCGCCCGCGAGCTGCGCGCCGAGACCATCATCAAACTGTTCCAGTCAACGGACGCGTGGCGTAGGCCGGAACGCTTCGCGCAATTGCTGCAAACCTGCGCCACGGACGCGCATGGCCGCACCGGCCACGAGCAGGACGACTATCCGCAGGCGGATTATCTGCTGCAACTGCTGGCGGCCGCGCGCGCGGTGGATGCGGGCGAAATCGCCACCCATTGCGCGGACCAGGCCGCCATCCCGGAACGCGTGCATCTGGCCCGCGTGGCGGCGATCGAAAAGATGGTTCAGCCGTGATACGGCGCGAACTGAACAACCAGCGCAGGGTGAAATAATTGAAAGGCATTGCGCCAAGAATATCCGGCGGAATACGCTGCGCTGTTCCGTCCTACAATTACACAGCACTGTTCGCCGCTTAATCCCCTGGACTCTTTGATTGACAGCAGCGGTCATTCACCTATAATTAATTTCAGGTATTCATATTCCCCCGTGTTTGTCAAGGTTGGGGTAGCTATTAAAAGTATATTTCTGGGTTAATTAAGTGTTTTGCCCAATTCCTGCCATTTTCGCAGGGGTACGCCACCGGATCAGCCCGCTGGCGGTCTGTTTAATAACTTAAAAGGAGCTATACCATGAAAAAAATATGCCTTGAAATGCCCACTATCACGAAGTGCATGGCAAGCGAGTGCGCCTACAATGCCAACAGCAATTGCCACGCCCGCGCCATCACCATCGGCGACTCCAGCCAGCCCGGCTGCGATACCTTCATGAAGGGGTCGCGACACGTCAGGCAGGTACAGCAAATCGCCGGCATCGGCGCCTGCAAGACTGCCAGTTGCAAGTTTAACGAAGACCTCGAATGCATGGCAGAAAGTATTCAGGTTGGAATGATCCGAAGCGAAGCTAACTGCATGACCTTCGCCTCACGCTGAATGTTCCGCGGCAGACCTGTGTGGATGGCGGGCAGGTCTGCCCACCATCACTCGTTAGGCACAAAAACTTCGATTGACACCCTGCCTGGTGACGGCTTGATGGCTAAAACGGCGATTCAAGTGGCATCGAACAGGCTGATGCCTCCGATGACCTATGCAGGATCGGTAAAACCATTACAGAAATGGAGAGAGTGATGACTGCAATTTTCGGAATCGAGGAAGGCAACGTGCAAGGTCTCGTCGACAAGCGAGCAAGGGCGCAATAACCGAAGGGCATTGCGCCGCACGATGTCGAATAAGCCGTCATGCCCCGAAGGCGGGCATCCAGCAAGATAGAATGCATTTTGTTTAAACCCACTGGATTCCCGCTTGCGCGGGAATGACGGAAGGTGTGTCGCGAATTATGGAAAGTTTAATAATCCGCCACACGCACTACGTTGCTACAGCCCCAACTCGCCCCACATCTCATCCACCCTTCGCTTCACCGCCTCATCCATCACGATCGGCGTGCCCCATTCGCGCTGCGTTTCGCCCGGCCATTTGTTGGTCAACGCCTAAAAGGGGCCAGGCTCAAGTTACTCTGACCAACGCCTAAAAGGGGCTAGGCTCAAGTTACTCTGACAACATGAGGCAGACCCCGCATACATCTGAATATATCCAGGGAAATACTGAATAAATACAAGTTCGTCACTCTCGCGCATGTGGGTACCCAGTTCATTGATTTAACTGGACTCACGCCTGCGCGGGCATGACGACTTATTCAGCGCTTCCTTAAATATTTGATGCTGTTGCCAACGGTAAGAATAACGACAACGGTGAATCTGGCAGGGTAATAAAACCGTGATGTTGGTAGAAGACTGCCGCCTCAGCATCCTTGGCATCAACTAGCATTGCATAAGCTGCAATATCTGAGACAAACGCGCGATTCAGTGCATCCGCAAGCAGCGCACCGCCAAGGCCTTGCCCTTTAAATTTTTGATCAACCGCCAAGCGTCCCATTCGGACTGCGGGCACTAAAGGATAGCGGGGTAGTTTTTTTGCGGTGTTCGGCGGAAGATCAGTCAGCAGCACACTTGTTGCTGCTATCGTGTAGTAGCCCGCGATGATTTGATCACTTGTCAGCGCCATAAAACAGGCAGTTACTCTACGCCTAATTTCTTGCGTGACTTGTTGCTGGAAATAGCGATCCAACGGATCGGAGCCACAGCTAAAGGTGGTTCGATCATAATCTTTGCCGAGCGGCACAACTCGAAAGTTGGCTCCGCTCATTCAGCGCTCAATAACTTTTTTCGACGTGCAAAAGCACGCTTTAATGCAGGCGCAGGTTTGGGTGGTGACAATAATGCCGACGCAAAACACTCCTGATCAGATAGCGATAACCTGATAACGCCGGATTGTTCAATGGCACGCTGTGCAGCATCCTGCACGGCTGAAACCACAAAATCTGTCATGGTGCGCCCCTGAATCTCAGCGGCGCGCTTGAGCGTGGCGTGCAGCTCGGCGCTAATTCGTGCTTCGAGTCGCGCGGTAGAAATGGCTGTTGTCATGGTGAAATCTCCTTTTTAACAATGTACGGCTGTCTGCCGTAAATGTCAATATCAATGAATGATCGCTTGATTGAACATCAGCTATAGATGGAGAGCATTTGATCGGCAGGAATTGGCACATGAATAGCTGCTTTAAGAAGCTGAGGGCGCAGCAGAGAATGTCAGTCATGCGGCAGAAAGCGCCACGCTTTGGCCACAAGCCCCGCTTGTTTTCCGCCCGCAACTCAGAGCCCCAACTCACTCCACATCACATCCACCCTCGCCTTCACCGCCGCGTCCATCACGATGGGGGTGCCCCATTCGCGCTGGGTTTCGCCCGGCCATTTGTTGGTCGCGTCCAACCCCATCTTGCCGCCTAGCCCAGATACCGGGCTGGCGAAATCGAGGTAGTCGATCGGGGTGTTTTCCACCAGCAGGGTGTCGCGCGCCGGATCGACGCGCGTGGTGATCGCCCAGATGACTTCCTTCCAGTCGCGCGCATTGATGTCGTCGTCCACCACGATGATGAATTTGGTGTACATGAACTGGCGCAGGAAGCTCCAGATGCCGAACATCACGCGCTTGGCATGCCCCGGATATTGTTTTTTGATCGACACGACCGCCATGCGGTAGCTGCATCCTTCCGGTGGCAGGTAGAAATCGACGATCTCGGGAAACTGCTTCTGCAGCAGCGGCACGAATACCTCATTCAGCGCCACTCCAAGCATCGCCGGCTCATCGGGCGGCTTGCCGGTGTAGGTGGAGTGATAGATAGCATTGCGGCGCATCGTGATGCGCTGGATGGTGAACACCGGAAACTTGTCCTGCTCGTTGTAGTAGCCGGTGTGGTCGCCATACGGGCCTTCCAGCGCGGTCTCGCCGGGATGAATCACGCCTTCCAGCACGATCTCGGCGGAAGCGGGTACTTGCAGATCGCTGCCGAGACATTTCACCAGTTCGGTCTTGCTGCCGCGCAGCAAACCGGCAAACTGGTATTCGGACAATGCATCGGGAACCGGCGTGACCGCACCGAGGATGGTCGCCGGGTCGGCGCCGATCACCACCGCGACGGGAAACGGTTGCCCCGGATGTTTTTCGCAATGGTCGCGGAAATCCAGCGCACCGCCGCGATGTGCCAGCCAGCGCATGATGGTTTTGTTCGGGCCGATGACCTGCTGGCGATAGATGCCGAGATTCTGGCGCGGCTTGTTCGGGCCTCTGGTGACCACCAATCCCCAGGTGATCAGCGGCGCGACATCGCCCGGCCAGCAATGCTGGATCGGCAATTTGCCCAGATCCACATCGGCGCCTTCCCACACGATTTCCTGGCAGGGCGCGGAGGAAACCACTTTGGGCGACATGGTGAGCACCTGCTTCAGCACCGGCCATTTTTCCCACGCGTCCTTCAGTCCCTTCGGCGGTTCCGGCTCTTTCAGGAAGGCGAGCAGCTTGCCGACTTCGCGCAGCGCCTGGGTGCTCTCCTCGCCCATGCCCAATGCCACGCGGTGCGGGGTGCCGAACAGGTTGGCCAGCACCGGCATGTTGTATCCAGTCAAATCCAGTCTGGCCGGGTTCTCGAACAGCACCGCCGGACCCTGCGCGCGCAGCACCCGGTCGCAGATTTCGGTCATCTCCAAATGCGGCGAAACCGGCGCGGACACGCGCTTGAGTTCGCCGATTTTTTCCAGTTGTGCGATGAAATCGCGCAGGTCTTTATATTTCATTGATCCCTCCTAACCCCTCCCGGCCTCCCTTTATGGGAGGAGATCGCTTCCCCCTGATAAGGGGGATTGAGGGGGTTTAATAAAACTTCGCTTCGCCTTCCGGGCGCGTCTTGAAGCGTTTGTGCAGCCAGAAATATTGCTCCGGCATTTCGCGCACGCGCTGCTCGATGAATTCGTTCATGCGGCGCGTGTCGGCAACCACATCGCCGGTCGGGTAATTTTCCCAGGCCGGATAGAAGCGTACCTCATAACCTTTGCCGCCGGGCAGCAGCTTGCTGATGCAGGGCACCACCCGCGCGCCGGTCATCCCGGCAAGGCGCGGCACGGTGGTCAGCGTCGCGGCCGGCACGCCGAAGAACGGCACGAACACGCCGTCCTTGGTCGCGAGGTCCTGGTCCGGCAGGTAATAGAACGGGCGCCGCGCGCGCATCGCCTTGATGACCGGGCGCAAGCCCTGCTGCCGTTCATACAGCTTCTGCTCGCCGAAGCGCGAGCGCCCGCGCAACAGCAGTTCGTGGAACAGCGGATTCTTCTGGCTGGAATACACGCTGACCAGGTCGACATGCTGGATCAGCCAGGAGCCGCCGACATCCAGCGCGACGAAGTGCGGCGCGAGCAGGATCACCGGCCCGCGTGCCTGCGCCTTCGTGTAGTGCTCCAGCCCCTCCACGCGGATGTATCCCTGGATGCGGGATGCCGGGCTCCACCACAGGATGCCGCGCTCCAGAAAGCTGCGCGCGAAAGCCTGAAAATTTTTCCTTGCCAGCACCTTGCGCTCGGCCTCGGGCATCTCGGGGAAGCATAGCCGCAAGTTGGTCGCCGCGACAAGGCGCCGCTCGGCCGCGAACCAGTACAGCAGCATGCCCAGCGCATTGCCCATTCTGGCCAGCAGCGGCAACGGCAGAAAATGCAGCAGCCACATCAGAAAAATGCCGATTCGTGTCACAGCTTCACTCCTAAATTCGGACAGGCCGGCACCAATGTAGGTCGGGCTATGCCCGACATGGTGGGCGTAGCCCGCCCTACAGACGCTAAATCCCCGCTCCTCGTTCCTCAGTCCTCGCCTCCGGCGGTTGCACGTCGCGCGGGATTTTATAGCGGTTGTAGCTCCACAGGTATTGCGCCGGGCAGGCGCGTATCGTCCGCTCCAGCGCCGCATTGACCTGTTGCGGCACGGGCGCGGCAAAATCCAGCGGCAGCGGCTCGACGTGGATCACATAACCTTGACCGCGCGGCAATCGTTCGGAATAAGCGATCAATACCGTCGCATCGCTGCTTTCCGCGAGGCGGCCGGCCAGCGTCATCGTGTAGGCAGGGCGGCCGAAGAAATCCGCCCATTCGCCTTCACCCCGGCTAGGCACCTGGTCGGGCAGCAGCCCGACCGCTTCGCCGCGCTTGAGCGCCTTGTACAGCAGACGCACGCCGCTTACGTCGGCCTTCGCCAGTTTCGCCTGGCCGCGCTCGCGGCCGCCGCGCATCACGCCTTCCAGCCAGCCGAGCTTGGGCGGGCGGTACAGCACGGTGATCGGCACGCGCCGCGCGGCATACAAGGCGGAAATTTCGAAGCAGCCGAGATGCGGTGTCAGGAAAATGATGCCCTTGCCGCGTGCCTGTGCCGCGACGATATGTTCCAGCCCGATGCATTCGCGCACCTTGCCGACTACTTCGTCATAGGGCCGGCCCCAGACCCATGCCAGCTCGGTGATGCCTTTGCCCGCTTCGGCGATGGTGGCGGACAGCACGCTGCGGTATTCGACTGTACCGGCTGTCACTCCGCCCTGGCGCAAGTTCTCCCGGGTGCGCGCGGCATACTGCGCGGAGGCCGCATAAGTCAGCCGCCCGAGCAAGGCGCCGAGGCTGTGCAGCGCACTTAGCGGCAGCAATGCAAACAGGCGGAAAACGGTTTTGAAGAGGAAGGCGAACATGTGAATCCGGTTTGCTATAATGTGCGCCCTAATTAATTTTCATAGTGATTGAACGGAGAACCATGAACGAATATTTGTTTACGTCCGAGTCCGTATCCGAAGGCCATCCCGACAAGGTGGCGGATCAAATTTCCGATGCCATCGTCGACGCCATTCTAGCGCAGGACAAGCATTCGCGCATCGCCGCCGAAACGCTGTGCAACACCGGCCTCGTCGTGCTGGCCGGCGAGATCACCACGACCGCCAATGTCGATTACATCCAGGTCGCGCGCAACACCCTCAAGCGCATCGGCTACGACAATACCGAATACGGCATCGACTACAAGGGCTGTGCGGTGCTGGTGGCTTACGACAAGCAGAGCCCCGATATTGCACAGGGCGTGAACAAGGCTTATGACGACACTCTGGATCAGGGCGCCGGCGACCAGGGGCTGATGTTCGGCTATGCCTGCGACGAAACCGATACCCTGATGCCGCTGCCGATCTACCTCGCGCACCGCGCGGTCGAACGCCAAGCGCAACTGCGCCGCGACGGCCGCCTGAACTGGCTGCGCCCGGACGCCAAATCGCAGGTCACCGTGCGCTATGTGGATGGCAAGCCGCACTCCATCGACACCGTCGTGCTGTCCACCCAGCATTCACCCGAAATGTCCGACGGCCCGAAGATGAAGCAGTCCGCGATCGATGCCGTGATCGAGGAGATCATCAAGCCGATCCTGCCGAAGGAACTGATGAAGGGCAACATCAAATATCTGGTCAACCCGACCGGACGCTTCGTTGTCGGCGGCCCGCAGGGCGACTGCGGCCTGACCGGGCGCAAGATCATCGTCGACACCTACGGCGGCGCAGCCCCGCACGGTGGCGGCGCGTTCTCTGGCAAGGACCCGTCCAAGGTCGACCGTTCGGCCGCCTACGCCGGACGCTATGTCGCGAAGAACATCGTCGCCGCCGGCTTGGCCAGCAAATGCCTGATCCAGATTTCTTATGCCATTGGTGTGGCGCACCCCACCAGCGTCTGGGTCACCACCTACGGCACCGGCAAGGTCTCCGACGAGAAGATAGCGGAACTGGTCAAGAAACATTTCGACCTGCGCCCGAAAGGCATCGTGCAAATGCTCGACCTGCTGCGTCCGATCTACCAGAACACCGCCGCCTACGGCCACTTCGGCCGCGAAGAACCGGACTTCACTTGGGAAGCAACCGACAAGGCCGCTGCATTGAAAGCAGACGCAGGTTTGTAATTCTGCGCAACATCGGCTGCAAAACAAACGGCGCTTCAGGCGCCGTTTTGTTTTTGTTCCAATATATATTGGCGCGCCAGAAGAGATAAATCCGGGCACTGGGAATCTGACATTTCATGACCTTGTCTATCCGCTTTCAGGCAGGCATTTAGCAGATGTGGCGGGCAGTTTTCGACACTCAGCCGAACATCATGCTGCCAAATTGCTTGCCGGAAAGCAGGCCTCCAGCAACCACATCCTGACCAATTTTATGCTTAATCGACCGCAGGCAAACGAATGCTGTACTGCCCCGATTTCTCGTCGCGTGCCAACACGACCAGCTTGTGCCGCTGTGCATCTTCCATCAATTCCTTGAACGAGCGGTAGCCGTAAGATGACTCGGTGAAACCGGGCCTGCGCCGTTGCATGGTCGGCTTGACCATTGAGCCCCATATTTTTTCGTCAGAGCCACGCTCCGAGATCAGCCCCTCAACCGTTTCGACCAGGAAATCCAGAGCCTCCTGCCGCTTGTCTTCCTCGACTTTCGCTTCGGCGGGTTTCACCGCTCCGGTGGCGGGCTTGGCGGGTGCCTTCTTGGCGGCTTGTTTCTTCTTTGCCTCCTGCTCACGCACCAGATCGTCGTAGAAAATGAACTCGTCGCAATTGGCGCTCAACAGGTCGGAGGTCGAATCCTTCACGCCGATGCCAATGACGTATTTGTTGTTCTCGCGCAGCTTGGAAACCAGCGGCGAAAAGTCCGAGTCGCCGCTGATGATGACGAAGGTATCCACGTGGGCTTTGGTATAACAGAGGTCGAGCGCGTCCACGACCATGCGGATGTCCGCCGAGTTCTTGCCCGATTGGCGCACGTGCGGGATCTCGATCAATTCAAATGCCGCCTCGTGCATCGTCGCCTTGAACTCCTTGTAGCGGTCCCAGTCGCAATAGGCCTTCTTGACGACGATGCTGCCCTTGAGCAGCAGGCGTTCCAGCACTTTCTTGATGTCGAACTGTGCGTACTTGGCGTCGCGCACGCCCAATGCCACATTCTCGAAATCGCAGAACAAGGCCATGTTGGTAATTTCAGGTTGAGCTGCCATAAGTGCCTCCTTTATTCACTGCCTGACCAAAAACATGTAGCCCGGATGTAGCGTAGCGGAATCCGGGGAGATGTCCCACAAGCACCCCCCGGATTCCGGCCTTCGGCCTACATCCAGGCTACAAAACCTTGCCGGGATTCATCAATCCTTGCGGGTCGAAGACCTGCTTGATGCTGCGCATCAGTTCGAGCTCTAGCGGGTCTTTGTATGCGCGGATGGTTTCGCGCTTGAGCTGCCCCAGGCCGTGTTCGGCGCTGATGCTGCCGTTGAGTTCGCGCACCACCTGATAAACCAGTTTGTTCACCGCGCCTTCCTGTTGCGCGATGAATATTTCATTCTGTCCGGCATCCGGCAGCGAGATGTTGTAATGGATGTTGCCGTCGCCCATATGCCCGAACGCAACGATGCGGACACCGGGATAGGCGGCATGCATTGCGGCATCGGCGCGCGCAATGAATTCCGCCACGCGGCTGACCGGCACGGAGATGTCGTGCTTGATGCTGATGCCGTCGCGTTTCTGCGCATCGCTGATGTTTTTGCGCAGCTTCCACCAGTTCTCCGCCGCATCGGCATCGGTGGTGACGCCAAACTCCGGAATGTCTGCGCCGAAACCCTGGATCGCGCTGCGCAGCGCGTCGTCCAGCGGACGTTGCAGCACATCATCCGACTGGATCAGCAAATAATATTCGTGCTGCCTGGTAAACGGCTCGGCGGTTCCGGGAATATGCCTGAGCACAACATCCAGGCTGCTGCGCGAAACGAGCTCAAATGCGCTCAGGGTGTCACCGCAGATCGCGCGGACATGCGCCAGCAGGCGCACGGCGATCGCGGGGTCGGTGAGGGCCACGATCGCGGTGGCGGAAGATTGCGGGCGCGGAAACAGCTTCAGCACGGCGGCGGTGATGATGCCCAGCGTACCTTCGGCGCCGATAAACAGGTGCTTCAGGTCGTAGCCGGAGTTGTCCTTGCGCAGGCTGCGCAGGCCGTTCCAGATGCGCCCGTCCGACAGCACCACTTCCAGCCCCAGCACCAGGTCGCGCGCATTGCCGTAACGCAACACGCCGTTGCCGCCGGCATTGGTGGACAGATTGCCGCCGATCTCGCAAAAGTCCAGGGTCGCCGTCAGTTCGAGCGGGAACAGGCGGTTATTTTGTTCCGCCGCCTCGCGCACATTAGCCAGTATGCACCCCGCCTCGACGGTCATCGTGTAATTCACCGGGTCGACTTCGCGAATGCGCTTCATGCGCGACAGATTCAGCACGATTTGCCGGCCTTCGGCCAGCGGCACGCTCCCGCCGCACAGGCTGGTGTTGCCGCCTTGCGGCACGATGGCAATGTGATTCGCCGCGCACAGCGTTACCATTTCCGCGACCTGCCGCGTGTCCGCCGGGAACACCACCGCCAGCGCGCTGCCAAAATAGCGGCCGCGCTTGTCGGCGCAATACGGTGCGGTAGCCTCGCCGGCCAGCAATGCCTCACTGCCGACAATGGCGGCGGCGGCGCAAAGAAAGTCTGTTTCCATACCTGGAATCTGCATTGGAAGGGACGGCAGTTTATTGAATGACAGCCATAAAGATCAGACTTTTTTTGTCCGGAATGGCATTACGCACATCTGATAGAGA
>C687J13239_1001134_pt1 | contig 11545 bp, 5 predicted proteins | sample RifGroD2_FD_13239 | JGI IMG/M metagenome (IMG submission 13239) | reverse complement strand
CATGGATTGATGGCCGTCACGCAGGACCAGTTCGGAAATAAGGATTTTTGCCATGTGATTAACTTGATTAAATTTTAAGGTTGATTAAACGGGCATGGCAAAAATGCCGCCCGTGTTGATGAAATCCGCCATGCCCGTCTCCCTCTCCCGTACGGGCACGGCGCGCCGTGCCCCTACCCGGCGGTAGAGGGCAAACGAATCGCTGCGCGAGCTTCACGTTAAATGCCTTCATGTGCCGCTATCGCGGCAGAAATGGCTGCGGCCCTTAGTTCCGGCGGGATTTTGGTAGTGTAATCGACCAACTCCGGATGGGACTCCACAAACCCGGTGTTGAAGTCCGCATTTCTGAAGTCGGGGTGTTTCAAGATTTCCTGATAATACGGGATGGTTGTCTTGACACCATAGATCAACATATCGTTTAGCGCACGGCGGCCGCGATCGACGACGCCATCCCAGGTGAGCGCCCAAACGGTGAGTTTGGCGCACATCGAATCGAAATAGGGCGGAATCTCATAGCCGCTAAACATGGCGGCGTCGATGCGCACGCCGGGTCCGCCCGGCGCATAGTAACGGGTGATCTTGCCAAAACTCGGCAAGAATCCATTCTTGGGGTCTTCCGCATTGATGCGAAACTCTATCGCGTAGCCGCGAAATTTAACATCTCCCTGTTTGTATTGCAGCTCAAGACCGTTAGCGATGCGAATCTGTTCCTGCACGATGTCGATGCCGGTAATGGTTTCCGTTATGGTATGTTCAACCTGGATGCGGGTGTTCATTTCCATGAAATAGAAATTGTTGTCCTGATCGAGCAGGAATTCGACGGTGCCCGCATTTTCATAGCCCACGGCGCGGCTGGCCTTGACGGCCAGATTGCCGATGTATTCGCGTTGCACCTGGGTGATCTGCGGCGAGGGAGCAATCTCGATCAGTTTCTGGTTGCGGCGCTGGATGGAGCAGTCACGCTCGAACAAATGAATCACGTTGCCATGGCTGTCGCCCAGCACCTGCACTTCGATATGTCGCGGATTGACCACGCATTTTTCCAGGAATACTTCCGGCTGGCCAAAAGCCTTGTTGGCTTCCGAGATCACACGCTCATAGTTGCCGAGGAGATCTTTATCGCTGTCGCAACGGCGGATGCCGCGCCCGCCGCCGCCATTGGTGGCCTTGAGCATGATGGGGTAGCCGATTTTGTTTGCCAGCACGCGCGCCTCTTCAACACCGGCGAGGTTGCCGTCGCTGCCAGGCACACAAGGGATGCCGGCGGCTATCATCGCGTTACGCGCCTGGACTTTGTCGCCCATCTGGCGGATGACCTTCGCTTTCGGGCCGATGAATTTAATACCGCGGCGTGCGCAAATTTCCGCCAATTCGGGATTCTCCGCAAGGAAACCATAGCCAGGATGCAGCGCATCGCATCCGGAGGTGACGGCCAGATTGACAATGTTGTGCGCATTAAGATAGCCGGCGACCGGTTCGGAGCCGATGTGGTAGGCCTCGTCCGCTTTTTTTACATGCAGCGCATGACGGTCGGCATCGGTGTAGATGGCGACCGACTTGATGCCCATTTCCGAGCACGCACGCACGATGCGGACCGCAATTTCACCGCGGTTGGCGACGAGTATTTTTTTAATCACAAATTATCCTGAATCCGGCTGAATGTTGAAATCCGGTCGAATTTTATAGTTAGGTTGAATATCCTGCTTCTGTGGACTGCTGCCTTCTGCGGGCTGCTGCCTGAGTCTTCAGCGGGGCATTATAACGGCATCGCCCGGTTGCGCTCAATGGCAATTCCGTTAAGGGCGCAATCAGAAGTGCCGGTTTGACACCTTCCTCCGCTTGCGCAATGCGGGGTGGAGCCGATGTTGATGATGGCTTCCCGGATTCCACTTCGTTTCATCCGGGCTTGTTAACTTTGATTGCACCCTGGTTTGATTGCACCCCGGGAGACAAAACGCCGGATGATGTTGTAGTATTACGCCATTGTTGGCACGCGGCAATGGATGCAGGCGGTTGCCCGTAAAAAATTCGCGGCGCAAATATTCGTGGCGCAAAGAGTTGGGATAGAATACGCGCCTTTGGCGCCTGACGGATTTTCCGGATGCTGATTGGCTGCGGTACTGCAGGTATTTTGATTGATAGGATACTGATTTGGTAAAAGATTCCGGTTGCGGCATATGTTCGTCTGTAGCGAATTGGCACTCCCCGAAACTTGCGTTTTACCCGGCTGACCGTACGAATTTACGACGCTTTGCCGCGAAACTTCGCGCCCGTTAACGGCTTTCAATCAATAGGGATTTGTATGGACAGGCGGCCTTGCCGCCCAACCCTGTATGACTATCACGCAAATTTTTATGGAATATCCGGGATATCTCCGGATAACCAGACACGTTCAATATTTTGACTGAAGGAGTTTTTGATGCATCAAGCGCAAATGGTTACGATCGACGGGAATGAAGCCGCCGCCTATATCGCCCACCTGACCAACGAGGTGATCGCAATTTATCCGATTACCCCTTCATCGCCGATGGGAGAGTACTCCGATATCTGGTCGGCCCAGGGCACTAAAAACCTGTGGGGTACGGTTCCCGATGTGATCACGATGCAGAGTGAAGGCGGTGCCGCCGGCACGGTGCACGGCGCGTTGCAGACCGGTTCGCTGACGACCACCTTCACCGCCTCGCAGGGATTGCTGCTGATGATCCCCAATATGTACAAGATCGCCGGCGAGTTGACGTCATTTGTCATGCATGTGGCGGCGCGTTCCTTGGCGGCCCAGGGGCTGTCGATTTTCGGCGACCACAGCGACGTGATGTCGGCGCGCTCGACCGGTTTTGCCTTCCTCGCCTCCAATACGGTGCAGGAAGCGATGGACATGGCGCTGATCGCCCAGGCCGCGACGCTCGAAGCGCGTGTGCCGATCCTGCATTTCTTCGATGGTTTCCGCACTTCCCACGAGGTGGCCAAGGTCGAGCAGGTGCCGCTGGAAGTGGTGCGCGAGATGATCGACGACAAGCTGGTGTTCGCCCACCGTGCCCGTGCATTGACGCCCGATCACCCGATTATTCGCGGCACGGCGCAGAACCCGGACGTGTACTTCCAGGCGCGCGAAACGGTCAATCCATATTACGACGCGATGCCCGGTATCGTGCAGAAGGCGATGGATAAATTCGCCAAACTCACCGGCCGCCAATACCATCTGTATGACTACGTCGGCGCGCCGGATGCCGAGCGGGTGGTGATCCTGATGGGCTCGGGCGCCGATGCGGCGGAGGAAACGGTGGAGCACCTGACCGCTCATGGCGAGAAGGTCGGTATCGTGAAAGTGCGCCTGTACCGCCCCTTCGTGGCTGCCGAACTGCTCAAGGCTATCCCGGTCACGGCCAGGCACATTGCCGTTCTCGATCGCACCAAGGAACCCGGCGCAGACGGCGAACCGCTGTACAAGGATGTGGTGACGGCAATTGCCGAAGCCTTCACTGCCGGAACCGGCAGGTATACGACCATGCCGCGTGTGGTGGGCGGGCGTTACGGCCTGTCCTCCAAGGAATTCACGCCGGGCATGATCAAGGGCGTGTTCGACGAACTGAAAAAAGACCAGCCGAAAAATCACTTTACCGTCGGCATCATCGACGACGTCACCCACACCAGCCTGAAGTGGGATGCGAGTTTCCGCAACGATGCCAGCCGCGGCGTGAACCGTTCCTTGTTCTACGGCCTGGGCTCGGACGGCACGGTGGGTGCCAACAAGAACACCATCAAGATCATGGGTGAGGAAACCGAACTCTACGCTCAGGGCTATTTCGTTTATGACTCGAAGAAAGCCGGTGCGATTACCGTATCCCATCTGCGTTTCTCGCCGAAGTCGATACATTCTCCCTACCTGATCGGCAACAGCGAGGCGAACTTCATCGGCTGCCACCAGCCGGGATTCCTGGAGCGCTATGAGATGCTGGATTATGCCGCCGAAGGTGCGGTATTCCTGCTCAACATCCCGGTAGCGCCGGACAAGGTATGGGATAAGCTGACGCGCAAGATGCAGCAGCAAATCATCGACAAGAAAATCGAATTCTACGCAATCGATGCCTATGCGATCGCCAGGGCGACCGGCATGGGCAGCCGCATCAACACCATCATGCAGACCTGCTTCTTTGCCATTTCCGGTGTGCTGCCGCGTGAATTGGCAATCGAGAAGATCAAGTCCGCCGCCGACAAGTCCTATAGCAAGAAGGGCAGGGCGGTGGTGGAAGCCAACTGGAAGGCGATCGATGAGACCCTTGCCAACCTGCACAAGGTGGAAATTCCCGCCACCGCGACCAGCACGTTCGAAATGCCCGAACCGGTAGGTGCTAGCGCGACGGATTTCGTCAAGCGCGTGACTGCCGAGATCATGGCCGGACGCGGCGACCTGCTGCCGGTGTCGGTGTTTCCTCCCGATGGCACCTGGCCCACCGGGACTGCCGTGTGGGACAAGCGCAATCTGGCGATGGAAATTCCGGTATGGGACGAAGAGCTGTGCATCTACTGTGGCAAATGCGCGTTCGTCTGCCCGCATACCGCCATCCGTTCCAAGGTTTTTCCGGTCGAACTGGCCAAGGATGCGCCGCCCACCTTCAAGCATATCCAGATCAAGGGCAAGGAATTCGAGCAGGGCATGCATGTCACTTACCAGGTAGCGCCGGAGGACTGCACCGGCTGCGAACTGTGCGTCGACATCTGCCCGGCGGTATCCAAGACCGATCCGACTTACAAGGCGATCAACATGCGCGACATCACGCCGTTGCGCAAGCAGGAAAAGGAAAACTGGGATTTCTTCCTCAAGCTGCCGGAATTCGACCGCACCAAGTTGCGCACCTCCACCATCAAGGGCGCGATGATGTTGCAGCCGCTGTTCGAGTTCCCCTCCGCCTGCGTCGGTTGCGGCGAAACACCCTATATCAAGCTGGCTACCCAGCTGTACGGCGACCGCATGGTGGTGGCCAACGCCACCGGCTGTTCCTCGATCTACGGCGGCAACTTGCCCACTACGCCCTATAGCACAAACCCCGAAGGACGCGGCCCGGCCTGGGCAAACTCGCTGTTCGAGGACAATGCCGAATTCGGCCTGGGCTTCCGCGTCAGCCTCGACAAGCAGGCCGAGCAGGCGCGCGAACTGCTGGCACGGATGAAGGACAAAGTCGGTGCCGAATTGGCCGAATCCATCCTCAACGCCGACCAGTCCGCCGAAGAGGGCATCTTCGCCCAGCGCGTGCGCATCGAAGCCTTGCGCAAGGCATTGGCCGGCATCGATACCGCCGAGGCGCGCAACCTGGAGAGCCTGGCTGACTACCTGGCGAAGAAGAGCGTGTGGATCATCGGTGGCGACGGCTGGGCCTACGACATCGGCTTCGGCGGTCTGGATCACGTGCTGTCCTCCGGCCGCAACGTCAATATCCTGGTGCTCGATACCGAAGTCTATTCCAACACCGGCGGACAATGCTCCAAGGCCACGCCGCGCGGCGCCACGGCTAAATTTGCCGCCGGCGGCAAGCCTACCGGCAAGAAGGATCTGGGGCAGATCGCGATGAGCTACGGCAATATTTACGTCGCCCAGGTCGCCTATGGCGCGAAGGATGCCCACACGCTGAAGGCCTTCATCGAAGCCGAATCCTTTGACGGCCCGTCGGTGATCATTGCCTACAGCCCATGTACCGAGCACGGTTACGAAATGAACATACAGCACCAGCAGCAGGAGCTGGCGGTCAACACCGGCCATTGGCCGCTGTACCGCTACGACCCGCGCCGCGAGGAGGAAGGCAAGAATCCGCTGTCGCTGGATTCGCTGGAGCCTTCCATGTCGATCCGCGAGTTTGTCAAGAATGAACCGCGCTTCCGCGGCCTGGTGAAGAAAATGGATAACGATAGCGGACAAACGATTGCGTTCTACGACAAGGAACTGCGCAAGCACTTCGCGGTTTTCGAGCACTTGGCGGGTGACGCCAAGAAGAAGGGGCCAACTGGCGCATAAATATGCAACGTAGGGGCACGGCGCGCCGTGTCCCTACATGTTTGTCATCGCGGGATTGATGGTTGCGGTAAAGGCATTTGTTATGAATTACGCAAGCTCAGTAATATGCAAATATTAAACAGGGGATGGTATGACTAATAGCAAAAAATACATTTACGAATTCGAACAGGGCGATGGCAAGAACAAGATGTTGCTGGGCGGCAAAGGAGCGAATCTGTGCGAAATGACGCAGATCGGTTTGAATGTCCCTCCAGGTTTCACCATCACCACCGATGCATGCAATGCCTATCTGGATAAGAACAAGCTGCCGGAAGGGCTGATGGAGTCTGTCAAGGCGCATATGCAGGCTTTGGAAAAGAAAACCGGCAAGGGTTTCGGCAGCGGCGAAAACCCTTTGCTCGTCTCGGTGCGCTCCGGTTCGTCCATGTCCATGCCGGGCATGATGGACACCATTCTCAACCTCGGCCTCAACGAAACTTCACTGCAAGGCCTGATCAAGCAAACCGGCAACGCGCGCTTTGCCTACGATACTTATCGCCGCTTCATCCAGTTGTTCGGCAAGATCGCGCTCAATATCAGCGACGAACATTTCGATGAACGCATGGCCGCGATCAAACGCAAATATGGTGCACCCGAGGACCTTGATTTGGACGTCGAACACCTCAAGGAATTGGCGGGCGAATTCCTGGCCATTGTTCAGCGCCAGACCGGCAAACCCTTCCCGCAAGACCCTTACGAACAGCTGGAAATTGCGATAGGCGCGGTATTCGGCTCCTGGATGGGCAAGCGCGCGGTGGACTACCGCAGGCAGTTCAAGATCACCAAGGATCAGGCCAACGGCACGGCGGTGAGTGTCTGCACCATGGTGTTCGGCAACATGGGCAACGATTCCGGCACGGGCGTGGGCTTCACGCGCAACCCCGGCACCGGCGAGAATCTTATTTACGGCGAATACCTGGTCAATGCGCAGGGCGAGGACGTGGTCGCGGGCATCCGCACGCCCAAGGCGATTGCCGAAATGGAGCAGGAAATGCCGGAGATTTATCGTCAGTTGACGACACTGCACAACCGGCTGGAGTCCCATTATCACGAAGTGCAGGATTTCGAGTTCACCATCGAGAAAGGCATCCTGTATTGCCTGCAAACGCGCAACGGCAAAATGAACGCGCGCGGCATGGTGCGCACCTCGGTGGAAATGTTCCATGAGGGGCTGATTTCCAAGGAGCGCGCGTTGTTGCGCATCGAGCCGGCGATTCTTGAACAGTTGCTGGTTCCGCAATTGGCGCCGAACTTTCATGGCAAATCGTTGGCGCAGGGGCTGCCGGCTTCTCCCGGCGCGGCATCCGGCAAGATTGTGTTCGATGCCGATACCGCCGAAACGCGCGGACGCGCCGGCGAAAAAATCATTCTGGTGCGCGAGGAAACCAAGCCCGAGGATATCCACGGCTTCTTCCAGGCGCAGGGCATCCTGACCAGCCGCGGCGGCAAGACCTCGCATGCCGCCGTGGTCGCGCGCGGCATGGGCAAGCCCTGCGTCTCGGGCTGTGAGCAGATTGTCATCAATGATGTGCTGCGCAGCGCCCGGATCGGCGAAACCACGTTGCACGAAGGCGATGTCATCACCATCGACGGCGGCACCGGCCATGTTTATGCGGGCGAAGTGCCGACGGTGGAGGCCGAGTTTTCCGAGGAAATGGACACGCTGTTGGCCTGGGCGGACGAGATTTCCAGGCTCAAGGTGATGGCCAATGCCGACACGCCCATCGATGCTACGCGTGCGCGCGAGTTTGGCGCGATGGGTATCGGCCTGTGCCGCACCGAGCGCATGTTCAACAGCACTGACAGGCTGCCGATCGTGCAGGAAATGATCCTCGCCGAGACGCAGGAAGACCGCCAGGCCGCGCTGGATCGCCTGCTGCCGATCCAGCGTGCCGATTTCAAGGGCATCTTCAAGGCGATGAAGGGGCTGCCGGTCACGGTGCGCCTGCTCGATCCGCCGATGCACGAATTCCTGCCCACCGCCGCGCAACTCGAACTGGAAATCGCCCATCTGCACCAGTTGCGCGACACCATCGATGGCCTGGAAGAGTTGCCGGAAACGCTCAAGATGCTCAACCCCAAGCTTTACCAGCAATATGCCGATGGCCTGATAAAACTCATGGGCGGACTGAGCGACTTCAAGGAATCGCATATGGAGGAAGATGTGATCGGCAGGAAGGAAGTGATCCTGAAAAAGGTCAGAGCCCTGGCCGAAGTCAATCCGATGCTGGGCCATCGCGGCGTGCGGCTGGGTATCACTTACCCCGAAATCTACTCGATGCAGATACGGGCGATTCTCGAAGCCGCCGCGCTGTGCGCTAAAGAGGGCGTCGAAATCTATCCCGAAATCATGGTGCCGCAAGTGGCCACGGTGGAAGAACTCAAGCGCATCCACAGTTATGTGCAGCGCATCCACCAGGAAGTGAACGCAACCCACGGCATCGAGGTGCAATTCAAGTTTGGCTCGATGCTGGAAGTGGTGCGTGGCTGCATACGCGCCGGGCGCATGGCGGAAACCGCCGAGTTTTTCTCATTCGGCACCAACGACCTGACCCAGGCGACATTCTCCTTCAGCCGCGAGGATGCGGAAAACAAATTCCTCCCCGCCTACAACGAAACCGGCATTCTGGAAGACAACCCGTTCGAGGTGCTGGATATCAAGGGCGTAGGGGAGCTGATGAAGCTGGCGGTGGAGAGAGGGCGCCAGACCCGGCCGGATTTGAAAATGGGCATCTGCGGCGAACATGGCGGACACCCCGGTTCGATCCGTTTCTGCCATCACATCGGGCTCAATTACGTTTCCTGCTCGGGGCCGCGCGTGCCCATCGCGCGTCTGGCGGCGGCGCAGGCCAAATTATTGGAGAGTGAATACCGGGAGCCGACCTGATAAACCACGAAGGGCTGATAGAACTACTAGCCATTCCACTAGGCGACCAAAGAACGTTCGCCAAGTGGCTGGTTAACGGAGAACGCGAAGAGGAACAGGGGTTTTGAGCGCACCAATCACCTTGCGGGTGAGCGCCGTAAGGCAGCAACCCCATGAATCGGGGTCGGCAGGGATATCGTTCAGTGGACGATAACTCGCAAAAATTTTCGTGATTTCGGTGTTCTTCGTGGTGAAGTGCCTTTTTTCAGGATGATGGGTAAGTGGCCGGTTAAATAGCGCCCTACCGCTTCCCTAAATTTGTGCGCTGCAATATAATTTGCCCGGAGTTTTTTGTTGAATTTTTCAAGTAACGCATTGTCTTCTTCAAGCTGGCTCAGCGTATAAATCCAGATGGAAACTGTGCCCATGCGGTGCAATGATGCCCGTGCATCGCTTTGTGTGCGCCGCTTTTCGAGAATTCTGGCAGCTTTTCGCCATAGCTTTTGATGTTTTGTTTAATGTAAGTTGTTAGCGTTTTTGTTAATGGAATCGTTTGTATGCGGTATTTAGCAGCCCCAAACAAATCAGTAATTATTTCCTGAGGTCGCCCTTATGTCTGCCGTAATGTCTCGCCGTCGCTTTATTACTTTTGTCGCCGCTGCCGCCGGCCTGCCGCTGTTGCTGAAGGCGGGAGGTTCACAGGCCAATCCGGTGCGATGGGAGGGCACCGCGCTGGGCGCACCCGCTTCCATCCAGCTTTACCACACCGACGAGGCTCAGGCCCGTGCCGCCATCGCTGCCGGCTTGGGCGAGTTGAAGCGCCTCGAGGCGATTTTCAGCGTTTATCGCGCGGATAGCTCGATTTCGCTGCTCAACCGCGAGGGTGTGCTCGAAAATGCGCCGGACGATTTCATCGCGATGCTGACCCGCGCCCTGTTGCTGGCCAAGATCAGTGACGGCGTTTACGACCCCACGATACAGCCGGTGTGGCAAACCTATTTCCGCCACTTTACTTCAAGCAACCCGAACCCTGCCGGACCGGCGCCGCGCGATCTCGCCGCTGCGCTCGAACTAGTGGACTGGCGCGCGGTTGAGGTGGATGCCGGGCGCAACCGGGTCTCCTTCGTTCGTCCCGGCATGGGACTGACTTTGAATAGCGGCGCACAAGGCTATATCACCGACCGCGTTGCCGATGTGCTGCGTGCCCACGGTTTTGACCGCATGCTGGTGGATATGGGTGAGCCGCGCGCACTGTCGACCAAGCCGGACGGCTCCGCCTGGCGCATCGGTATTGCCAATCCTGCCGACCCGAGTCGCTCGGTCGTGACGCTGGATATCGTGGATAAGTGTATCTCTACCTCGGGCGGTTACGGCACGCTGTTCGATTCCGCAAGCGCCTTCACTCATCTGATCGACACCCGTACCGGGCGCACCGCGCCGGCACTGCTAGGTGTGTCGGTAGTGGCAGATACCGGCAATATTGCAGACGGCCTTTCCACCGCCATGCTGATGGCGCCGGTCGAGCGCCGTCAGGCCATTCTCAAGGCGGCCGGAGGGCAGAAGGCGATCTACGTCACGCCCGAAGGCGTGGTCTCAACCGTGGAGGCCTGACCATGGGCGGAACTGTGGACAACATGACGGATTTCAGCGCGCCGACCATGACCGAGGGCATCGCCCAAGTGGTGGCCGTGGAAGGTAACATGGCATGGCTAATACCTGAGTCGGGTTCCAGTTGCGGCGGTTGTAGCTCTGCAGCGGCATGCGGCTCCAAGGGCATCGGCACTATATCCAGCCGCCTCGAGGCGCGCCGCTTCCAGCTCGTCAACGATGCCGGCCTCAGGATCGGCGAGCGGGTGGTGGTGGGTATTAACGAGAATGCAGTGCTCAGGGCTTCGGTCACCGCCTACGTCATACCGCTCGCCACCTTGCTGGGCGCCGGAATGCTGGCGCAGTCGGTGGCCGGCAGCGACATGGTCACGATGGCGGCGATGCTCGCAGGCCTCGTGCTCGGGCTGTGGTTGGCGCGCGTCAGGGCAGGTCGCCTGATGGCCAAGGGCGAACTCGCTCCCCGTTTTCTTCGCCGCGCCAGCATGGGCGAAACGTGCAATTCATGAGTAGGCAAGGGATAGCAAAATGAAAGAATATGCACTTTTAATCATAAGCGCGGCGCTGGTCAACAACGTCATCCTGGCCCGTTTTCTCGGCCTGTGCTCGTTCATGGGCGTCACCACACGTATCGACACGGCTGTCGGTATGGGCATGGCGACCACCTTTGTGATCACCGTTTCGTCGATGGCCGACTGGGCAGTTGGGGCATATCTGCTTGAACCCTATAACCTGTGGTACTTGCGCACGGTGACTTTCATCATGGTAATCGCCGCCGCCGTACAGTTCACCGAGCTGACCGTGAAGAAGGTATCGCCGCCGTTGTTCCAGATGCTGGGTATTTACCTGCCGCTAATTACCACCAACTGCGCGGTGTTGGGTGTCGCCATCCTGCTGGTTGAAGCGCGGATGACTTTTATCGAAGCTACGCTGTTTGGTTTCGCTTCTTCCGTCGGTTACAGCCTGGTGATGGTCATGTTCGCCGGACTGCGTGAACGGCTCGCGCTGGCCGATATTCCGCGCCTGTT
>C687J13239_1001125_pt1 | contig 11577 bp, 11 predicted proteins | sample RifGroD2_FD_13239 | JGI IMG/M metagenome (IMG submission 13239) | reverse complement strand
GAAGCTAAATAATCGACCAAGAAAATCATTAAATTATTTAACGCCAAACGAAGTTGCTGCCAAATTTATTGAAAGTGGTGCAGTTAATCCTTGAATCTATCATAAAATATATGTAAATAATTTTTTAAAAATAAAGCGGTTGAATATTTTCAACCGCATTTAAATAATGATAAATTGTTAAATTCTTTTAAGCCACTCTTTTATAGTTTTGGGAACTTCTGGTAAAACTGCACCGGGAATACTGCGAATATAATCTTCGACTTCCCAGAAAGTTTTTCTTTTTGCTTCTTCACTATAAAAAAACCATCGATCACCAAAATGTATAGAATTGAATAATTCATCACCCAGAAGAATTGTAAGTTCTTGAAGACTAATACAGACTTCATTTATATAAAATTTTTCAGTTTTTGGGTTATGTTTAAATAATTCAAATTCTTTTTTGATTTGTTTCGAGAATTCGCTAAGCACTTCGTTTAAGGCAAGGTAATATTTATCCATTGCCTTAAAATATGCCACAGGTACTGAATTGCACATTTTTCCTCTTTAAATTATTTGTTTAAGAGCAATATAACAAACTTATTGCGTGTTTGCATATGTGCGGGCGGTGGGACTCGAACCCACACAAGTTGCCTCACTAGCTCCTAAGGCTAGCGTGTCTACCAGTTTCACCACACCCGCGATGTAACTGATATATTTGTATCGTATTTTTATAAAAAAGTCAATTTTAATTTATATTTTATAAATTTTGTGTTATAATATAAACGAAATTAAAAATTTAAATCTCAAAATGTAAAATGAAAATGTAAAAGGAAAAATTGAGAATTAAGAAAAACACTTTTTAGTCATTCCCGCGAAAGCGGGAATCCAGGGTTTATCTCTCGAATCTGGATTCCCGTCTACGCGGGAATGACAAATGGAGAAATTTTTTCTTAAAAAATAGAATTTTTTTCAAATCTAAAGTTATTAATTAAAATAAAATAAAATATTTTTTATTAAATAATTAGAAAACTATGTCTGAAGAAATTAAACAAACAATCGACAATGACATTGAGGAAAACAAGACTGTGGCCGCCCTTTCGTATATTTGGGTGCTATGCCTTGTGCCATTGATCACAAAAAAGAAATCAAAGTTCGCGCAGTTTCATGCCAAGCAGGGACTTGCGTTGTTTATTATCGAAATAATCGGCACTTTTGTTTTCTGGATCCCATTAATCGGCTGGGCGCTTGCGATTGCCGTCTTGGTCGTATCAATCCTCGGAATCCTAAAAGCGCTGAACGGCGAGTGGTGGAAGATTCCGTATGTTTATGATTTTAGCAAAAAATTTAATTTGTAAATTAAATTAGCTATTTTGTAAGTCAGTGCTAGTTTAAATATTTTTATTATATAAAATAATTTCAGGGAATAGGTACTTAGGTACTTAGGGATTGGGGTTTTAATTTTACCTATTCCCTAAGTACCTAAGTACCTAAGTACCTAAAACAATCCCCATGCCAAAATTTATCAAATTTTTTAACGAGCTTGGAATCAAAGATGTTCCCCAGGTCGGCGGCAAGAACGCTTCGCTCGGCGAGATGTATCAAAAACTGACAAGCAAAGGTGTTCGGATTCCGAATGGTTTTGCGACAACTGCCTATGCTTATGATTTTTATATGGAGCAGGCCGGTTTGAAAAAAGAGATTCGTAAGATACTGGACGGACTTGATACAACCAATGTTCCGGACCTCATGAAACGCGGTGAAAAAGTCCGTCATACAATTTTAAAATCAAAACTGCCGGCCGAGTTGGAAAAAGAAGTAACCGAGGCTTATAAAAAATTATCCAAAGAATATAAATCCGCCAATGTTGATGTTGCAGTGCGTTCATCGGCAACGGCCGAAGATTTGCCGGACGCATCTTTTGCCGGACAGCAAGATACTTATTTGAATATCAGCGGAGTGGAGAGTTTGATTGACGCTGTCCGCCGCTGCATCGCTTCGCTATTTACTACTCGCGCAATATCATATCGCGTTGACAAAGGCTTTGACCATTTCAAAATTGCCCTATCAGTCGGCGTGCAAAAAATGATTCGTTCTGACTTGGCATCATCCGGTGTGATGTTCTCGATCGATACCGAATCCGGTTTTCAGAATGCGGTTTTGATCAATTCGATTTTTGGTTTGGGTGAAAACATTGTTCAAGGCAAAGTTAATCCAGATGAATTTTATGTATTCAAACCGACCTTGGCAATCATTTCCCGCTCGATCGGGCACAAAAATCTGCGCATGGTTTATAATAACGATCCGAAAAATCCGGTCAAAGACACAACAGTTAGCGCGGCTGATCAGAAAAAACAATCCATAACCGACGAGCAGGTGAAACAGCTTGCCGAGTGGGCTATCATGATTGAAAAGCATTATAATCGCCCTATGGATATGGAATGGGCGCTTGATGGAAAAGATAAACAGCTCTATATCATCCAGGCACGTCCGGAAACTGTGCAGAGCCAAAGAAATTATAATGTGGTTGAAAAATACAAGCTGGATAAACGCGGCAATATTATAATCACCGGACAAAGCGTTGGTAACAAGATCGGCGCCGGTGTTGCGAAGCGGATTATGGATATCAAAGAGATCAATAATTTCAAGGCAGGCGAGGTCTTGGTAACCGACATGACGGATCCGGATTGGGAGCCGATCATGAAAATCGCTTCCGCAATTGTTACCGACAAGGGCGGGCGCACATGTCATGCCGCCATTATATCCCGCGAAATGGGAATCCCTTGCGTTGTTGGCACCGAAGAAGGTAGTCAAAAAATCAAATCTGGCGCCAAGGTCACGGTCAGCTGTGCTGAAGGCGAAGAAGGCTATGTTTATGAAGGTGAATTGCCTTTTGTCATAAACAAGACCAATATCAAAAATCTGAAACGACCGGCAACCAAAATCATGATGAACGTCGGCGAACCGGATCAGGCTTTTGGCGATTCATTCATTCCGAACGACGGTGTTGGTTTGGCGCGTCTTGAGTTTATTATCAATAATTATATTAAGATTCATCCTTTGGCTTTACTAAACTATTCCAAAATCAAAGACGCAAAAGTTAAAAAGCAGATCGATGAAATTACTTTTGGATTTGCCGATAAAAAGAAATTTTTTATTAACAAAATGGCTGAAGGCGTTGCGACAATCGCGGCCGCTTTTCACCCAAAGGACGTAATCGTGCGTTTGTCCGATTTCAAGACCAACGAATATGCCAACCTGATCGGCGGTAAAGAATACGAGCCGATAGAATCAAACCCGATGATTGGCTGGCGCGGAGCAAGTCGCTACTATGCCCCACAGTTTGTACCGGCTTTTGAGATGGAGTGCCAGGCAATGAAAAAAGTTCGTGATGAAATGGGACTGACTAATCTTAAAATCATGATTCCTTTTTGCCGTACGGTTGAAGAGGGCAGGCGAGTAAAAGAGATTATGGCCAAGCACGGACTCAAGCAAGGCGTAAACGGACTAGAGATTTACGTGATGGCGGAAATTCCGGCCAACATCATTCTGGCCCACGAATTTGCCAAAGAGTTTGACGGATTTTCGATCGGCTCAAACGACCTTACCCAGCTAACACTCGGAATCGACCGCGATGCCGGCGGATCCTTGGAAGTAGCCGGTGTATCCAATGAAAAGAACGATGCAGTCAAGACTTTAATCAAATACCTGATTCATGTTGCAAAAGAAACCGGCACAAAGGTTGGCATTTGCGGTCAAGCACCGTCTGATTTTCCGGATTTTGCGACTTTCTTGGTCGAATGTGGAATTGATTCGATCTCTTTGATTCCGGACACTGTTATCAAGACTACGATTGCGGTGAATAAGAAGGAAGCGGCGATGAAAGGGAGGAAGAAGTAAGAAGTATGAAGTAAGAAGTAAGAATTATAAATATGTCAGAGATTCAAAATCAGCATTATGAAAAATATCACAAGGCAAAAAAAATATTCATCCGCGTATTTTTGATTTGTCTGGGAATATTTTTAATGGGCTACGGCATTATCGCCATGTTCTTTAATTTCAAAATCGGCCTGGCTATTGCTGTTGTAGGTATCGGATTGTTATTCTACTTGCTTTATATGGCATACAACCCTTAGACTAAGAACAAAAAAAATTATAAAAAATCGGCGTAATGCCGATTTTTTAATATATAGGCAGATTGACAAAGTACGTACTTTTTGCTTATATGACTATATGTTTATTGTTGTTTGAAAATTAAAAAAAATGGAGGTTATTATGACAAAAAACGTATTTGGAATCGGTTTACTATTATTATTGATTGTTTTGCATGTGTTGAGTAGCGGAATACTTAAACTATCAGGCCCAGCAAATGCTTTTATTTATTTTACTGAAACAATGGTTTTATTCGTTTTTTATTGGATAATTTGTATAAAAGCAAACCGCTTGGATATTTTAATAAAACAAAATCTTAATTTCCAAGTTATAAACAACATTACTGTGCTTTTTTTATGTCTGTCCCTTTTAAATGCTGACTTTTTTTTCTTTGGACATAATATAATAACCCAAATTATTTATTTAATATTTTTTTATTGCATTGTTTGGTATATGTTGGTAAAAAAATATTATTTTGAATTGAAAAATGCGATTTATTTTATTGATAAAGTAAGGATGACTGATTATCGCATTAGTTTAATTGATGTTCTTGGTATCCAGCTTCTGAAAAAGTCCTTTGAGATAAAAGTTGATTTGAAAACCTATATTGGTGATAAGCGTCTTAATAATACTAAATTATTTACAATTGATATAGAGGATGAAGAATGGTCTAAACTGAAAAAATCTAAGGATATTAATATTGATTTAATTAATAAAGAAGTAAATTGGATAATTCAAGAAATCTTGAGAGAAAACAAGACAAAAGGAGAAAACTTAATTAAAACCTCATATAATAATCCACCTCTATCAATTATTGTGCATTAAAAAAGAAAGCCCCGCAAAAACAATGTGGGGCTTTTATAATACGATTTTTTTATAGCGCTAAATTACAATCCACACGTAATTTTTGCCAAGGCGTAAATTTTTTGCGTTTGGCCTTGAAGTAGCCGGCACTTGCTATCATGGCGGCGTTGTCGGTTGTGTATTTCAGATCAGGGATTTGCAAAACCGTGTCAGGTAGTAATTCAGAAGTCTTTAGGGCAAACTGTTCGCGCAATTTTTTGTTTGCCGAAACTCCGCCAGCCAGCATGATTGTTTTGGCATCATATTTTTTCGCCGCTTTGATTGTTTTATGAATCAAAACATCAATAACCGCCTGCTGAAACTCTGCGCAATATTCGGGAATTCTTTTTTCCCATTGTTTATCTTTTTCAAGAGCGTAACGCAATGCGGTTTTGAGTCCCGAGAATGAGAAATCAAAATCAACACCATCAATCATTGGGCGAGGGAGGGTGATTTTTGAATTTCGAGTGTCGAGTGTCGAGTGTCGAATATTATTATTAATATTCGACACTCGACATTCGTAATTCGACACTTTTTCAGCCAAAGCGGAAATCGCCGGTCCTCCCGGATACCCAATCCCCAGCATCTTCGCCGCCTTGTCAAATGCTTCGCCTGCCGCATCATCGCGTGTTTCACCGATCGTCTTGAATTTTCCATGTCCCTGCATCAGAACCAGCATTGTGTGTCCACCGGAGACGGTAAGGATAACTGAGGGGAATTTTGAATGATGAGTTTCGAGTGTCGAGTGTCGAGTGTCGAATATTTTATTTTTTATAAAATTTGCGTAGATGTGTCCTTCAATGTGGTTAACGGCTACAACTGGGATATTCCATGCGTAAGATAGTGTTTTTGCCGTTTCGATTCCTGTGATTAAAGAAGTAATTAGTCCAGGACCGACAGTCACGGCAATCGCATCAATTGGATATTTTTTATTTTTATATTGATTGGATATTGAATATTGAGTATTGAATATTTTTAAAGAAGTATTTATAACAGGCAAAATATTCAAAATATGCTCTCTGGCCGCAACCTCCGGCACTACTCCGCCATATTTTTTGTGAATATCTATTTGTGAAGAAATAACGTTCGAAAGCACGCTAACGCTTTCACGGCAACCCGAAACAACCGCGGCCGTGGTTTCGTCACAACTGGTTTCAATGCCTAAAACAATCATAAAAATGGAAAATGTAAATCTCAAAATGCAAAATGACAATGTAAAATTAAAAATTTAAAAAATTTATTTTATTAAAACATTTTAAATTTTTAATTGTCATTTTGCATTTTGATTTTTACATTTTGAATTTATCTATTGTTTATTTAATCATATATATTAAATAAAGTAAATTAAAAACACCCGAAATCGGGTGTTTTTAAAATGAATATATGAAAAGTCTATTAAGCTTTTCTTACTTTCACAGCAGCTGCACCTTTAGGGGTGTCGCTAACTTCAAAGGTAACAGTGTCGCCTTCGCGCAATTCGCTGAAGTCTACTCCGTCTAATTCTGAAGCATGAAAGAAAATATCTTTGTCAGAACCTTCCTGAGTGATAAAACCAAAGTTTTTATCAGTCAATTTTTTGATTGAACCTTGCATAAAAATTTGTAGAAATAATTTTAATTAAAACTAGTGATTTGTATGAAACTCGACTTAATTTCTACAAATACTAAGCAATCTAATTTTTCCAGTTAATGGAATCATTAAACCTTCTTCAAGCTTACAGCAAATTAATTTTTTTGTCAAGGTGGATAGCCTTTTTGGGGTTATCCACAATTGACGAAAAGGGTAAAATGTGATATACTTGATTTATGAGTGATAAAAACGCTCTTTTAAAAAATAAAAACAAAAACAAAATGGAAACACAAATCTCCGAGGCAGAAATGCCTCAAGCAACACACACTCCCTTTGGGGAAAAATTCGCTTATTTAGCGATCTCAATGACAGTAGCGTACACATACGCTATTATCAACATCATGTCATACATGTAATAAAATGTGTTCTCATAAAAAACTGCCTCGAATTTTCGGGGCAGTTTTTGTTTCTTTATTAAAATTTTATTAAAATTTGATTTTTTAATAAGTTGTGATATTATAATAATTAATAGATGCTCATTACAATAACCAAAAGATAATTTCGTTTTTAAATTGAAATTTTCTGACATTATTTCGAAAGGATAATTTATGAAGATCAGAAAAATGAAAAAGAGCGGAATAATTATCAAAAATTTAAATTATTCAAAAAAGAAGCCGGAACAATATAAAAAAGGCTGGAGCAGATTTCAGGAACATCATATTGAATCCAGGGCAGAGTTTGGCGATAATTCGAAAAACAACAAAATTGTTTTATCGGGAAAAATTCACTATTGCTGGCATCAGATTTTTGGAAATTTAAACCCACTAGGCGCAAAACTATTTGTTATTTTATTTTTGTACGGTTTTAAACGGAAGTGGACAATAAAAGACATAAAAAAGGTGATTTTTAGTATTAAAAAAAATAATATCTCCGAAGCAATGCAGATTGCAGGTTACCACGGAATTCAGGATAGGCGAGTTTTTAAAATTTCAAGTAGATTTGCAAATAAAAAGCGCAAACCAACGATCGATATCGTCAAAGTAAACAGCAATTTTCTCTGGTGCTGGAACGAACTGTTCAAAGGTTTTAATGCTGATGAAATTCAAATTTTTATTTCTATTATGTTTGGAAACAGTAGAAAAAAATGGAATATCAAAAGCATAAAAGCCTTAAAAAAGGCGATAGCGGAAAATAAAATTCAAGAAGCGGCAAGTATAGCGGGACTTGGGATGGAATTTTTGTATTTTATGTATACGGATAGTATTTGCGAAAGTAGTATGGCGATTGCTGTATAAACCCGTAACTGCAAAGGAGAAGAAAATGAATAAAATTTTTTGCCGAAAACGTATTTATTTTGCGACAAAAGACGTGGGTGCCAAGGAGGTGATCTAAACAAAACCCGGCCGCGGCAGGACTGCCATAGTTTGATTGTTTGAACAAATAACCAAACTGCAAATCCACCTAGAGCGGTTTAATAGTCGGCGGGAAATCTCTAACCAGGATTTCCCGCTTTTTTATTTTTAAGAAATCTGATATAATTAGAAAATAATCAACCATAATATCCAATACTCAATATTCAATAATCATTCAATATCCAATAAATAATGTATTAATAATTGGATATTGAATATTGCATATTGAATATTTCACAGCATGTTTCTAGAAAAACTTGATATCCAAGGCTTTAAGTCTTTTGCTAATAAGAATACTTTGGTGTTTCCCGGAATGCTTGATGCGGAAAAGCGCGGTCTTACGACTGTGGTCGGACCGAATGGTTCGGGCAAATCCAATGTGGCGGATGCGGTGCGCTGGGCGCTGGGCGAGCAGAGTATGAAGACTTTGCGCGGGAAAAAGTCCGAAGACGTTATATTCTCCGGGTCAGACAAAAAAGGAAAACTGGGCATGGCCGAGGTGTCTTTGCATTTGAATAATGAGGCTCAGGCCGGAGAGGAAAAATCGCCGATTGATTATTCACAGATCGTGATAACCCGCCGTTTGTATCGCAATGGCGAGAGTGAATATTTATTAAATAATAATCGCGTCCGTCTTTCCGAAATCCAGATGCTTTTGGCGCGCGCGAAATTCGGACAAAAAACATATAGCGTAATTGGGCAGGGTATGGTTGAAGGTTTTTTGAATACTTCGCTGGCGGAGCGCAAAGAATTTTTTGATGAGGCAACCGGAGTCAAACAATATCAAATAAAACGCGACGAGTCATTGACCAAACTTCGTTCCAGCTATGAAAACCTGGCACAAACCCAGATGCTTTTGACCGAAATCGAGCCAAGGCTAAAAAGCCTGACCAGGCAGGTGAATCGCTTGCAAAGACGGGGAGAATTGGAAAAAGAATTGCGCGTTTTACAAACCGAATATTACAGCGTAATTTGGCATGATATATATAATAAATTCAATAGCTATAATAAAGAATATCTGGAATTGGAAAAGATTAAATTTGGCAAAGAAAAAAGACAGGAAGGATTGAATCGTGAGCTTGAACAGATGAAAATCGCGAGCGGACAGAGCAATGAATTCGAGCATTGGCAGAAAGAGCTTGCTGCTTTGCAAAACAAAAAAGATATTTTGAATAGGCGCTTGGCAAAGATCGAGGCGCAAGTTGAAACAAAGCTGGAGGCGGCTGGACAGCATGATCTTTCGTTTTTGTTTAACAAAAAAGAAGCCGGAATCAAAGAACTTGTAGTCATTCAAGAAGAAATAAATAATCTTAATAATAATATTTCATCTGACCAAGAGCAAAACCGGATTTTGAATTTGGAAAAAAACAAAATTGACCAGGAAATAAGAGTATTGGATGAGAAAATGGCAAAAATTGAAAAAATCGATGAGTCGGCTGAGATGAAAAGCGCGCATGATCTTTTGCATAAATTGGTTATTGATCTTGAAAAGGTTGAGGAGATTACCGATTTTAACGAGATTATGACCCTGACTATCCGGATCAAGAAAGAGCTGAAAGAAATAAAAAGAATCATATTAAAAGAAGGAAAAGCGGCTGATGATACGGATAATAGCTTCAAAGAATTGCAGATTGCTTTGAACGGTTTTTTGCGCGCAAAAGAACAAAGCATAGGCCAGATTAACGAGATTAACCTGCGCTTGTCCGCAAAAGGCGAACGCGTAAAAATGCTTAATGAAAAAAAACAAAGCCTTGAGGCTGAACTGAAAAATATCGAAGCACGCTTGAAACAAGGCGATATTAAGTTTGATTTTAAAGAGCTGGAAACGGAGCAGGAAAATATCAAGAAAGAGATTACGGAGATCGAGGAAAAGATCGCGGTTGTCAAAGATGAAGTAAACAAAATAAGCGCGAGTGAAGAGAAAAAGCGCCAACAGCTGTTTGCTTTGCAAAACGATTTGCAGGGACTGCAGAATGAATTGAATACGGTCAATAATCAGATGCAATCAATAAAAATCAATTCAACCCGTTTTGAGACAAAGCTGGAAGATTTGGAAATAGAAATCAGAGAAGAGTTGAAATCTTTGAGTGAAATAAAAAATTCTTCTCCGAAAATAGAGGACACGGCCGAAAGCGTCCAGGTGAAAGAAAAAAAGGAAAAAATAAATCAAATTAAACATCAACTGGAATTGATCGGCGGCATAGATCCGCAGACTGAGGCGGAATATAACGAAACCAAAGAACGTTTTGATTTTTTGAACGGGCAGATTGAAGATTTTGGCCAGGCAATCGATTCTTTGCGCAAGATTATCAAAGAGCTGGATATGACTATTAAAGAGCAGTTTGATAAAGAATTTAAAGTGATTGCTCAGAATTTTGAAAAATATTTCAAAGTTTTGTTTAACGGAGGCAATGCAAAAATCATTAAAGTTATGGATGATAATGGCGAAAAAGAAGATGATGGAAATACGGTTTTGGACGAAGGAACGGGTGAAGAAGCGCAAAAAGAAAAAACCGCTGAAGTCAAAAAATCCGGCATGGCGTCATTGCCCGATATCAATAAGATCAAATTCTTGCAAAAACATAATGCCACCGGTTTGGCCGGAATCGAAATCCAGGCCACTCCTCCCGGCAAAAAAATATCATCCATCTCCATGCTTTCCGGCGGCGAGCGCGCTTTGACCGCAATCGCTTTGATCTGCGCGATCATCAGCTCAAACCCGTCGCCTTTTGTCGTTTTGGATGAAGTTGACGCCGCCTTGGACGAAGCCAACTCCGAACGCTTGGCAAAAATTTTGGACGAGCTTTCGCACAAGACGCAATTTATCGTGATTACTCACAATCGCGCGCCTATGCGCCGTTCAAGCATTCTCTACGGCGTGACTATGGGTGATGATGGAGTATCGAAATTATTGTCGGTGAAGTTGGAGGATGTTAAGGGGCGTTAGTTTAATGCATGCGCAGATCTGACATTCTGAAATATATTTAATTATTTTTTAAAAATAAGCCTTTAAACTTTTAAAATTTAAATAGTAGCACAAGATAAAATATTTTATTTATTACTTTAATATACAAGCTATTAGTAACAGACGTAAAGGCGAGTAATTTTAAAAAATAATTAAATATATTTCATAATGTCACCTTGAGTGAGTTAATATATTTGTGTATTTGTGATTAAATTCGCGAATTTGTAATTTTATGAAATTAAAAGGAGGGGGACTAGTCTTGATATTTTTTTTGTCAGGATTTTTTTATTGTTTAATCGGGGTAGCTTCCGGTTTGGTAAATATTAATACGGCCGGATTGGAAGAGCTGGACTCTCTTCCCGGAATCGGTGCGAGCAAGGCTGCCGCGATTATTGAATATCGGACATTGAACGGGAATTTTCAAAGAAAAGAAGATATAATGTCGGTATCGGGAATCGGTCAAGCGACTTATGATGGGCTAAAAGACTTAATTATGGTTTTGGGGGATGATGCGCCGGCTGAAACGCCTGAAATCGAAATTTGCGGAAATCGGATGATTGAAGGTTTGGAGGAGTGCGATGACGGCAATACGGCGGGTGGCGACGGGTGTAATTCGATTTGCAAACTGGAAGCAAAAGCTGAAGAAGTCGAAGATGAAAG
>C687J13239_1001117_pt1 | contig 11637 bp, 12 predicted proteins | sample RifGroD2_FD_13239 | JGI IMG/M metagenome (IMG submission 13239) | reverse complement strand
AAGCCGTTTTCCAGGCCCTGCTCCCGAGCCAGTTTCGGCGCCAGCAGCAGCATTTTGCCCAACAGCGGCGCATGCTCCTCCCCGGCATCCAGCAACGAAGCCAAATGCAGCTTCGGGACCAGCATGAAATGCACCGGCGCAACCGGATTGATGTCGTGGAACGCCAGCACCTGGTCGTCTTCATACACCTTGCGGCAAGGGATTTCGCCGCGTGCAATCCTGCAAAAAATACAATCGGTCATTGATACCCCTCAAACTTCCAACCCCTCCCGGCCTCCCCTGACAAGGGGAGGCCGGGAGGGGTTATTCTTTCCGGCTTTGCTTCTCGGCGATGCCCGACAACCCCTCGCGGCGCGCCAATTCGTTCAATACATCATCCGCGCTCAGGCCATGCTGCGCCAGCAATATCATGCAATGAAACCACAAATCGGCGGTTTCATATACCAGATGGGTTTTGTCGCCCCCTTTGCTCGCCAGAATCACCTCGGTCGCTTCCTCGCCGATTTTCTTCAATATCGCGTCTTCGCCCTTGCTGAACAGTTTTGCGACATAAGAGCTTTCCGGCGCTGCCTGCCTGCGCGCTTCCAGCGTTTCCGTCAGCCGTTGCAGAATATTCTGGTTCATTGGGTTCATTTCTTGTAAATCTCGTCGGGAGATTTCAGCACCGCATCCGTTTCTACCCACTTCCCTTTTTCCAAATGGCGGTAGAAACAGCTCTCGCGTCCGGTATGGCAGGCGATACCGCCTTGTTGCTCGATTTGCAGCAGAATCGCATCGCCATCGCAATCCAGCCGGATTTCTTTCACTTTCTGGATATGCCCGGATTCCTCGCCCTTGTGCCATAGCTTCTTGCGCGAGCGCGACCAATACACCGCCTCGCCTTTCTGCCAAGTCAGCCTCAATGCCTCGCGATCCATCCACGCCACCATCAACACCCGCCCGCTAACGGCATCCTGCGCGATGGCCGACACCAAGCCATCTTCGGACCAATTCACCTTGTTCAGCCACGCTTCACTCATAACCTCACCTCCGACACGTTACTGGCGCAGCCAGCCGTTTGCGGGATAATCAGCCACTTGCCAGCTTGCTGGCTTAGTGGAATGGCTAGTAGTTCCATCAGGAGGTGCGATGCGGTTATTCCCGCACCCGCCGCTTTCGCGCACCGTGTCATAACCGCACCTCGATTCCCTGCTGCGCCATGAATTCTTTGGCTTGCCGCACGGTGTATTCGCCGAAGTGGAAAATGCTCGCCGCGAGCACCGCATCCGCCCCGCCGAGTTTCACGCCGTCGGCCAGATGTTGCAAGTTGCCCGCACCGCCGCTGGCGATCACCGGGATATCCAGCGCATCCGTCACCGCGCGCGTCAACACCAGGTCGAAGCCGTTTTTCTGCCCGTCCCGGTCCATGCTGGTCAGCAGGATCTCGCCCGCGCCCAGGTTCTGCATTTTCTTCGCCCATTCCACCACATCCAGCCCGGTTGCGTTGCGTCCGCCGTGAGTGAATACTTCCCAACTATCTTTTCCGGTCTGCTTCGCGTCGATTGCCACCACGATGCACTGCGAACCGTAACGTCCGGCGGCATCCGCGACCAGTTGCGGATTCAACACTGCGGAGGTGTTGATGCTGACCTTGTCGGCTCCGGCATTCAGCAAATTGCGCACGTCGCCGACCTCGCGCACCCCGCCGCCGACGGTCAGCGGAATGAATACCTGCGAGGCGACCTGCTCGATGATGCGGAAAATGATCCCCCGGTCGTCCGAGCTGGCGGTGATGTCGAGAAACGTCAGCTCGTCCGCGCCCTGCTCGTCATAGCGGCGCGCGATCTCCACCGGATCGCCGGCATCGCGCAGCTCGACAAAACTCACGCCCTTGACCACGCGTCCCGCCGTGACATCGAGACAGGGAATGATGCGCTTCGCCAGCATGAGTTACTGCGCCGCTCCGGTCAACTCATCGGCCAGCGCCTGCGCCGCCCTGAAATCCAGCGTGCCTTCGTAAATCGCGCGCCCGGTGATCGCGCCGGTGATGCCCTCGGACTGCACCGCGCACAGCGCGCGCACATCGTCCAGATTGGTGATGCCGCCGCTGGCGATCACCGGCACATGCAGCGGGCCGGCCAGTTCAACGGTGGCCGGAATGTTCACGCCGGACAGCATGCCGTCGCGGCCGATGTCTGTATAAATGACGGCTTCCACGCCATAGCCTTCGAAGCGCCGCGCCAGATCCGCCACGTCATGTCCGGTCAGTTTCGACCAGCCATCCACTGCCACCTTGCCGCCCTTGGCATCCAGACCGACCATGATGTGCCCGGGAAAGGCGTCGCAGGCCTCATGCAGGAACCCCGGCACCTTGACCGCTGCCGTGCCGATGATGACGTAGGTCACGCCGATGTCGAGATAGCGTTCGATGGTCTCCAGGTCGCGTATGCCGCCGCCCAGTTGTATCGGCACGTCGCTGCCGTCCAGCGCTTCGATGATGCTGCGCACCGCAGCCTCGTTCTTCGGCTTGCCGGCGAACGCGCCGTTCAGGTCCACCAGATGCAGGCGGCGCGCGCCCTGTTCCAGCCAATGCCGCGCCATCGCGGCGGGATCTTCGGAAAATACCGTGGCATCTTCCATCACGCCCTGTTTGAGGCGCACACAATGACCGTCTTTCAAATCAATCGCAGGAATAATCAGCATGGCAGTATGTTAAAAATTAAGGATTCCATTGCATAAAGTTTTGCAGCAGCTTCAGCCCTGCTGTTTGGCTTTTTTCCGGATGAAATTGCACCGCAAACAAATTGTCTTGCGCTACCGCACAGGCAAAAGGCTGCGGGTAATCGCTGGTCGCCTGCACCAGCGCCGCATCCCGCGGACGCACGTAATAACTGTGCACAAAATAAAAACGCGCATCCTGGTTGATGCCATCCCACAACGCATGACTGCCATGGTGTACCCGGTTCCAGCCCATGTGCGGCACCTTGAGTCTGTTGCCCTGCGCGTCGCGCAGGTTGCCGGCAAAGCGCACAACTTCGCCGTGCAGGATGCCCAAACCCGCAACATCGCCCTCGGCGCTATGTTCAAACAGCATTTGCAGGCCGATACAGATGCCGAGGAAAGGCTTGTCGCGCGCAGCTTGCAGCACGGCATTGCGCAGGCCGCGCGCCTCCAGTTCGCGCATGCAGTCCGGCATCGCGCCCTGTCCGGGGAATACCACGCGCCGGGCATTTGCAATCACCCTGGCATCGTCGCTTACGACAATTCCAGCAGCGGGAGCCACGTTGCGCAAAGCCTGTTCGACCGAGCGCAAGTTGCCCATCCCGTAATCTACAACGGCGACATCGATCATTTCGGCTTACAGCGTTCCCTTGGTGGAAGGCATCACGCCGGCCATGCGCGGGTCAAGCTCCAGCGCCATGCGCAGCGCGCGGCCGAAGGCCTTGAAAAGGGTCTCGGCCTGATGATGGGCGTTGCTGCCCGCCAGGTTGTCGAGGTGCAGCGTGACCAGCGCGTGGTTGACGAAGCCCTGGAAAAATTCGTTGATCAGGTCCGCCTCAAACTCGCCGATGCTGTCGCGCACAAATTCGCAGTTGAACACCAGGCCGGGGCGGCCGGAAATATCCAGCACCGCGCGCGACAGGGATTCATCCAGCGGCACGTAGGCATGGCCGTAACGGCGCAGGCCTTTCTTGTCGCCGACCGCCTGGTTGAACGCCTGGCCGAACGTGATACCGATATCTTCCACGGTGTGATGCGCATCGATATGCAAATCGCCCTTGGCGAGAATATCCATGTCCAGCAAACCATGCCGGGCGACCTGATCGAGCATATGATCGAGGAACGGCAGCCCGGTATCGAACTTTGCCTGACCAATGCCGTCCAGATTCAACTCGATGCTGATCCGGGTTTCCAGTGTGTTGCGTGAAACTTTCGCGCTACGCATGATTTTCGCCTTGTGCGAGTTGGTTAAGGGTATCCTTCAATGCTTCCATAAACTTCGCGCATTCATCCGGCGTGCCGACCGTAACGCGCAAGCAGTCATGCAGCATCGGATGCCCGCCGTTCAGGTTCTTGATCAGCACATCGCGCTGCTTCAATCCGTCGAACACTTCCGTGGCATGCGCCACGCGGAACAGCAGAAAATTCGCCTCGCTGGGGTAAACCTGCACGGCGGCGATTTCGCTTAATTGCCGATACAACCTGGCGCGATCCAGTTTGATCTGTTCCGCTTGCTGCAACAACAGCTCGTGATGTTCAAGCAACTTCCCTGCGACCAATTGCGGCAAAACGCCGACATTATACGGTAAGCGCAGTTTTTCCAGCTGCTCCAGCCATGCCGCGCTACCCGCCAGAAAACCCAGGCGCAATCCCGCCATGCCAAGCTTGGAAAAAGTACGCATCACCAGCAGATTCGGATAGCTCGCCAGGCGCGGGATGAAACTGTCGCCGGCAAAGGCATAATAGGCCTCGTCCACCACTACCAAGCCCTGCGCCGCCTCGATGATCTGTATCACGGCATCCGCCGGAAACAGGTTGCCGGTAGGATTGTTCGGATAGGCCAGAAATATCAGCGCGGGCTGTTCACGCCGGATCGCGGCGAGGGTCGCCGGCAAGTCCAGCGAGAAATCCGCTGCCCCCGAATTGGTTACCCCAAAATTGTCCACCAAGGGCACACCCACATAACGCATGCCGGTGAAGGTCGCGATCATTTTGTACATCACGAACGACGGCTCCACGCCCAGCAAGGTTGCGCCGGGCTTGTTAAGCGCCATCGCCAGCAACTGGATCAGTTCATCCGAGCCATTGCCGAGCAGCACCTCTATTCCGTCCGGCAAACCGAGCACACTGCGGATTTTTTCCTTGAGTGATGCGGCGGCGGGGTCGGGATAACGGTTAATGGCAGCGGCAGCGACCGCATCGGCGATTTCGCCGCACAGCGCGGGCGGCACGGAATACGGGTTCTCCATCGCGTCCAGCTTGATATAGCCCGCGCTATCCGGCACATGGTAGGCATGCAAATCGAGAATTTCACGGCGCAGCAAGGTGCTTGCGAGGGAGGAAGCGGAAGGCATGAAATGAATCGCTCAATAAACGAGTGGGATCACAATGGCGCGCAGCTTATCACAAACTTTGGCGCGCATACGCGCCGGAAAATGAAATGGGGGCAGCAATTCCGATATAGCCTTAGAGAGTCGTGCATCAAATAGCGCAGGGGCACGGCGCGGGGTGTTCGATATGCCATGGCAGATCATTCTGGCCGCCGGGCTTGCCCGGCAAAATTACTGCTGCTTGCCGATCAATGTGCGCAAGCCGGGCAAATCAAGCAATTCCACCGCGCGTGCTCTGACGCTGATCAAGCCATTATCCTGGAAATTCGAAAACGCGCGGCTGACGGTTTCCAGCTTTAACCCCAGATAGCTGCCGATTTCCTGGCGTGACATGCGCAACTGGAATTGGGTAGGCGACAAGCCGCGCGCCGCAAGGCGCTGCGACAGGTTGAGCAGAAAGGCGGCCAGGCGTTCTTCGGCGCGCATCGAGCCGAGCAGCAACATGATGCCCTGGTCGCGCACGATTTCGCGGCTCATGATCTTGTGCAGGTGGCGTTGCAGGCTGGGCAATTCGCGGCTCAACGCCTCCAGCTTGTTGAACGGCAGTTCGCATACCTCGCTGCTTTCCATCGCCACCGCATCGCAGGTGTGGTGATCGGTACAGATCGCATCCAGGCCGATGATTTCACCGGTCATCTGGAAACCCGTCACTTGCTCGCGTCCGTCCTCGTGCAGCACCTGGGTTTTGAACGAGCCTTTGCGAATGGCATATAACGACTGGAATTTGTCGCCGCTGCGATAAAGGTAATCGCCGCGCGCATAACCGCGCTTGAGGTGACTGATATCGTCCACCCGCTGCATTTCGCCGGCACTCAGGCCGACTGGCAGGCAAAGCTCGCGCAGCCTGCAATTGGAGCAAACTGCTTTGCGACGAAAGGACGAAACAGATTGTTGCATGATGCTTACCTTTGGAAAGTGGGAAGTGGTGAAGAACGAGTGAGTTTCGCACTGGCCACTTCCTGTTTGCCGAATATGGCATGAATTTTGACATATATCAAACCGGTCAGGGCTGGCCAACGCGCATAATGTATAATGTTCACAGGAGGTATTTTATGGATGAGCCAGTCAATCAACTGGTAGTGGACTTGGAGTTAATACGCAGGCTGGATAAGAACGGCCCGCGCTATACTTCGTATCCAACCGCAGATCGCTTTATTGAAGCCTTCAATGCCGAAAGCTACAGTCAATGGGTGTCCAAGCGCGAGATCGGCGGCATCGCCCGTCCGCTGTCGCTGTATATCCATATCCCGTTCTGCAACACGCTGTGCTTCTACTGCGCTTGCAACAAAGTCATCACCAAGGATCGCAGCCAATCCGCCGAATATGTGCGCTACCTGATCAAGGAAATGGCGATGCAGGCAAAATTGCTCGGGCCGGGACAGGTTGTCGAGCAATTGCACTTCGGCGGCGGCACACCGACCTTCATGAGCGATGACGAAATTCGCCAGGTCATGGCGGCGATACGCGAGCACTTCAAACTAGTTGAAGACGGCGAATATTCGATCGAGATCGACCCGCGCAAGGTCAGCGACGCAACCATCGCGCTGCTCGGCAAGGAAGGTTTCAACCGCATCAGCATCGGTGTGCAGGATTTCGATGCCGAGGTGCAGCGTGCGGTGAACCGCATCCAGAGCGAGGAAGAGACCCTGGGCGTCATCCGTGCCGCGCGCGCCAACGGTTTCAAGTCGGTCAGCATCGATCTGATTTACGGCCTGCCCAAGCAGACGCTGGACGGCTTCGGCGTGACGCTGGACAAGGTGATCGCCGCCAACCCGGATCGCCTGTCCGTCTACAATTACGCGCATATGCCGGCCATCTTCAAGCCGCAGCGGCGCATCCACGAAGAGGATCTGCCTGCCCCGCAAGTAAAGCTGGACATCCTCAGCCTGGCGGTGAGCAAACTGACCGAAGCGGGCTACGTGTATATCGGCATGGATCACTTCGCCAAGCCGGAAGACGAGCTTGCCGTGGCGCAGCGTCAAGGCCGGCTGCACCGCAATTTTCAGGGCTATTCGACCCATTCCGATTGCGACCTCATTGCTCTGGGAGTGAGTGCCATTGGAAAAGTCGGCCCGACCTACAGCCAGAACTACCGCGAACTGGAAGACTATTACGATGCGCTGAACAGGGATGAACTGCCCATCATGCGCGGCCTGGAACTGAACGCCGACGACCTGGTGCGCCGCGCCATCATCCAGGCGCTGATGTGCCATTTCGAGATTTCCAAGGAGTCGTTCAACATCGCCTACCTGATCGACTTCGACCAGTACTTCGCGACCGAAATGGAAGAACTGCGCGAATATGAACGCGAAGGCCTGCTGGAAATCTCGCCGCAATGGATCGAAGTGACCCCCAAGGGGCGCATGCTGATCCGTAATATCTGCATGGTGTTCGACAAATACCTGCGCACGCGCACCGAGCATGCGCGCTATTCCAAGGTAATCTGATCGGGAGCGCGGGCATCCTGCCCGCATGCGGGCGCAATGCCCGCGCTCCGCTATAATCCCTCCTGTCTTTATCGTGGGGCGAACATGAACAAGATCCTCAAATACGGTTTGGCGGGCACGGGCGCGGTGATTGGCATCGCCGTGGCGGGCGCGGCCTATGTGGCGGCGACCTTCGATCCGAACGATTACAAGGATCAGATCATCCGGGCGGTGAAGGACAGCAAACAGCGCGATCTGCGCCTCGACGGCAAGATCACGCTGTCGTTCTTCCCGAATATCGGTGCGAATATCGGCAAGGTATCGCTGTCCGAATTCAACAACAGTGCCCAGCAGTTCGCCGCGATCGATTCGGCGCGCGTCTCGCTGGCGTTGCTGCCGCTGTTCTCCGGGCAGGCGGTGGTGAAGGAAGTAGCGCTGAGCGGCCTGCAGGCCACCCTGATCAAGCGCAAGGACGGCACGACCAACATCGACGACCTGCTCGGCGCCAAAGAGAAAAAAACGGGCGAGAAAAAAACCGACGGCAAGCAGCCGGTCAAGTTCGACATCGCCGCAATATCCATCGAAAAAACCAGCCTGACTTATCGCGACGAAGGCAGCGGTGCGCAATATGCGATCAAGGACTTGAACCTGCACACCGGGCGCATCGCCAACGGCGTGCCGAGCAAGATCGATCTGTCCGCCGCCGTGCAGGCGAACCAGCCCAAGCTGGATCTCGCCGCACAACTCAAGACCATGCTAACCTTCGATCTGGACAAGCAGCAGTACCGTCTGGAAGGGCTCGATCTGCAAGCCGGCGGTGCGGCTCTGGACATCAGCAACCTGAAAATCAAGGCCGGCGGCGATGCCAGCGCGGATTTATCCACGCAGGAATTCGGCGCAAAGAAATTCACGCTGAATGCAACGGGCGTAAAGACCAAGGACAGCTTTGAAATAACGCTCGATGCGCCCGCATTGAGCCTCACCAAAGACAAATTCTCCGGCGACAAACTGACGCTGAACGCCAAACTGAACGGTGCGGCGGGAAACATCGTGGCGGCACTGTCGCTGCCCGGCCTGGAAGGCAACGCGCAATCCTTCAAGGTCGGCGCGCTGACGCTCGACCTGGATGTGAAACAGCCCGAACAGGCATTCAAGGTGAAACTTTCCTCGCCATTGTCGGGCAACTTCCAGGCGAAGCAATTCGACTTGAGCAATCTGGTCGTAGCGGTGAGTGCCAGCGGTGACAAGCTGCCTGGCAAGTCGATCAGCAGCGAAATGAAGGGCAGCGTGCAGGTCGATGCTGCAAAAGAAACCGTGCAGGCGAACCTCGCCGGCGGTCTGCTGCAAAGCCAGGTCAAGGCAAAGGTTGGCGTGAACGGTTTCGCCGATCCGGCGATCAGCTTCGACGTGGATGTCGACCAGTTCGATGCCGATTTATACCTGCCGAAGAAATCCGCCGGCGAGCCGAAATCCGGCCAGCCTAAAACCGGCGAACCGGAACAGCCGCTCGACCTGTCCGGCCTGCGCAAGCTCAAGCTGGACGGCAGCCTGCGCATCGGCGCGCTGAAAGTGGCGAACGTCAAATCCACCAATGTGCGTCTCGACGTCAAGGCACGCAACGGCCAGGTGAACGTCGCGCCGCTGTCCGCCAACCTGTACCAGGGCAGCATGAAGGGCAGCGTCAGCGTGAACGCGCAAGCCACACCGAGCATCGCCGTCAACCAGACGCTGAGCGGCGTGAATGTCGCCGCATTGACCAAGGATGCGGCGGATTTCGACACGCTCGAAGGCAAGGGCAATGTCGGCATGAACCTCACCATGCAGGGCAACACCGTCAGCGCGATGAAGAAGGCGCTCAACGGCACGATGTCGCTCAACCTTGCCGACGGCGCGATCAGGGGCATCAACATCGCCAAGAAATTGCGCGATGCGCAAGGCATGCTGGGCAAGGGCGGCGCAAGCGCGCAGACCCAATCTGCCAACAAGGAGGAAAAGACCGATTTCAGCGAACTCAAGGCGAGCTTCAAGGTGAACAACGGCGTCGCGCACAACGACGACCTGTCGCTGAAATCACCGCTGCTGCGTGTCACCGGCAACGGCGACATCGACATCGGCAACGACAGCATGAATTACATCGCAAAAGCCACGCTGGCGAAGACGCTGGAAGGCCAGGGCGGCAAGGATGCCGTCGGCGGCATCACTGTCCCGGTGCGCGTCAGCGGCCCGTTTGCCGATCTGAAATACACGCTGGATTTCGGCGCGATGGTCGGCGAAGCCGCCAAGCAGAAGGTTGAAGAGAAAAAAGAGGAAATTAAGACCCGCTTGCAGGATCAACTGAAGGGCGGGTTGAAAGGCTTGTTCAGGTGACAGAATCCAATGTAGGAGCGAGCCCTGCTCGCGAAACGCTTGTTCGCGAGCAGGGCTCGCTCCTACGTGATGGATAGTTTTTCTTCACGCCTGATCCGCTGGCAACGCCAGCATGGACGCCACGACCTGCCGTGGCAAGGCACGGACGGCATGACACGGTGCGCGCAAGCGTCCGGTGCGGGAATGCCGTCCCCCCGCCTCCTCCCGCAATCGGCTGGCTCCGCCATAACCAGCGACTTGGCAAGCGTTGTTGGATCGCCTGGTCGAATGGCTAGTAGTTCCATCAGTAACGTGTCGGAGGCGGATGCCTACCGCGTGTGGCTGTCCGAGATCATGCTGCAACAGACGCAGGTCGCCACCGTCATACCCTACTACCAGCGCTTCATCGCCTCGTTCCCGACCATTGTCGCCCTTGCCGCGGCGAGCGAGGAGCAAGTGCTGACACACTGGAGCGGCCTCGGCTATTACGCCAGAGGACGCAACCTGCACCGCACCGCGCAGATCATCGTCGCGCAACATCGCGGCGAATTCCCGCGCCAGTACGAACATATCCTCGAACTTCCCGGCATCGGCCGCTCCACCGCTGCCGCGATCTGCGCGCTGGCTTTTCACGAGCGCCGCGCGATCCTCGACGGCAACGTCAGGCGCGTGCTGGCACGCTATTGCGGCATCGCAGGATGGGCGGGAGACAGGGAAGTAGAGGAGAAGCTATGGCGGCAAGCCGAAGCGCTGCTGCCGCAGCGCGACATCGCCACCTACACCCAGGCGCTGATGGACATGGGCGCGACCGCCTGCACACGCAGCAGGCCGAAGTGCGGCGAGTGTCCTGTGCAAGCCGGTTGCGTCGCCTTTCAAACCGACCGCGTCACCGAACTCCCCACGCCGCGCCCGCGCAAGGCCATGCCGGAAAGGCACGCCATATTCCTGCTGCTGATGCACGGCAACGATATCCTGCTGGAGAAGCGCCCCGGCAGCGGTATCTGGGGCGGGCTGTGGTGTCCGCCGCAGTTCGATGATGAGGAAGCGGCAAGGGGCTGGTTCATGCACAGCGGGATGACCGCGACTCAAGGAGAACGGCTGGAGACATTCACCCATACCTTCACTCACTTCAAGCTGCACATCTCGCCGCTGAAGATTCAGCTGTCGCGCAAACCATTGCATGCCGCGCAACCGGGCAGTATGTGGCTGGATATGGAAGAGGCGTTGGGGGCGGCGATACCGGCGCCCGTTCGTAGCTTGTTCCAAGAACTCACTTGCAGGATGGGTTGAGCGCAGCGATACCCATCGTTATGCAGGTTATCCCCACTTCTTCATCAACTCCTGCTCCACACCCAGATGATCGAGGATCCGCGCGACGACGAAATCCACGATGTCCTGCACGCTCTGCGGATGGTGGTAGAAGCCGGGGTTGGGCGGCATGATGACGGCGCCGGCATGCGACAACTTGAGCATGTTCTCCAGATGGATCGCAGAGAACGGCATCTCGCGCGGCACCAGGATCAGGGTGCGCCTCTCCTTGAGCATCACGTCGGCGGCGCGGGCGATCAGGTCGTCGCTAATGCCGCTGGCGATCTTGCCGAGCGTGCCCATGGTGCAGGGGCAGACCACCATCGCGTCGCCGGGGTTGGAGCCGGAGGCCATCGGCGCGTACCAGTCCTGGATGCCGAACACCTTTAGCTCGCCGCTGAACTTGCCGAAACGCTCCGCGAACAATTGCTCCGCATCCTGCGGGCGGTTCGGCAGCGTGAAATCCA
>C687J13239_1001083_pt1 | contig 11992 bp, 12 predicted proteins | sample RifGroD2_FD_13239 | JGI IMG/M metagenome (IMG submission 13239) | reverse complement strand
CCGCGCCGTGGACGCCTGCTACCGCAAGGCCGCGTTCGCCAGCGACGCTCAGCGCGTGGAGTTTTTGTTCGAGCGTTACCAGCAACTTACCAGTTTGCTTCCGGCAGTAAAAAAGCCTTCGAAGCGCGTATAACGGGCTGCCTCAACCATGACTCGAAATCGCATGGAAAAAGCAGCCGTCTCAAACAATGTTATTTCCAGAAAGGAAATAATTGCAAACGCGAAAAACGATGTGCAGGTTATTTGCGGGCAAATTCTCAAGTTCATGAAAATGCCATGGGAGAAGCAGGTCTCACACTTCAAACGGCATCAGTATGATGCTTTATGTTCCATTCCACATCCAGATGGAAGAGGCCATATAACATGCGGTACACATGCTTGGAAAAAATTCGGCCTTCTTGCGAACAGGATTATAGATTTCGAATCAGAGCTCGCGCGCCGAGTATCCACAGAACAACTAAGAAAAATTGTCGTTGACGTATTTACCCAGCTCATTTTGAAAGAACATCGTGAAATCGATCTGGCAACGGCAGAACGAATACTTATAGACGCAGCAGATATAGCCAAACAATCCCTCCAGACTACAGAGCATTATCTGCCGTGCGTGTTATTCCTTAAAGGTGGGCCGGACGAATTCAAGATTGGCCCAGTTACATTCACGCGAAGAATCGCATTTTTCAAAAGACATAAACAAGCATTCAGGCGTAGCGTGGACAAGTCAGTTCGCGCCCATATAGAACACGTAAATAAAACCGTTGAGCAAGGCTTCCCGCGCGAACGAGCCGCAACCTCAGAGCAGTCAGAGCTTTTTGTTCGGAAACTACAGGCGCGCGCCATCAAAACGTATCGTAATTATCCCTGGATCGCCGCTGTACAAATTACTAATTGCGACCAAGCCATTTCTGAAGAGCATGCCGCCAAAATAGTTGACGTGACGCTGCATGTAATTCGTGTTTTTCTCGGGGCAGATCACACCAAACAACTTCGTTTGGCATGGTCGCGCGGAGACACATTGCGAACGGCTGGTATGTGGTCTGATGCCGATGACCTGATTCATGTAAGAGTTGGCTCGCGCAGTATGGGGCCGGTTGGCTTTCACAACTGGCATCAAGCATTAACGGAAGATGGCGGGGTGAATTTACTACAAGTATTCGGTTCTGCTCTATACCCACTCGCGAATCCCATAGAGCCCTCTCATCTTCACGAACGTTTTATTGACGCAATCAACTGGTTCGGGGATGCGGCTACTGATCCAGAGGCCTCTGCGAGTGTGGTCAAATACATATCGGCAATCGAGCGGTTGTTCTTCGGGAAATTTCACCCGATGAAACATAAGGGAATTTTTTCAAACCGAATAACGCACATTCTTTGCGCTTTCAATTGTGATGATGGAAAAACACAGGAGAATGCCATTAAGGTTTACAACGCACGATCAGAATTGCTGCACGGTTCATCATCTCCAAGAAACGAAAAAATCAGGGAGCAGGCAAGGATTGCAGAAGAATTAGCCAGGCTGTGTATTTTATGCGCCGCTCAGTTATACCCGATGATGCTGGAGGCGTATAAAAATCCTGAGCCAGACAAATTAGAGGAGGTCATGGATAACATTTGCAACGATGGGCTGGATTGGCTTGTGCAAGAAGCAAACAAAGCAAAGGCATGGCCCAGTAGGATGGCATCCCGTGCCCACGCGGATGCTGAATGTTGCAATGGTTAATGGTGGGCAGGGGCTACCCACCCTACTTGCCTACTTGATCCGCCGCAGCAGTTTGCGCTCAATGTCGTCCGAGGCATCCATGGAAGCAATCATGTCATTAGCGGCGTTTGTCAGGCGGCTGAGATCGCGCGAAGGAATAATGGACATGTCCTGAAAAATTATCATCGAATTAAAGTCCGCTTTTGACGCGATGAGGTGTTGCAGGATGATGGTTGCCAGCCTTGCCTTGTCGCGGTTGGGCACACCAAACAGGTAAAGGGGCTGCTGCTCGCCGCTCTCGATGAAATAGTCAACGGGGTAGTCAGCCGCGTTAGCCACGCCGGGGACGATATAGTTTTCTTTCAGCCGCTCCGCATCCACGCAACCGAGTAGTTTTTCTCTCAGGTCTTCGTAGAAGGTGCTTTCCGCGCGAAGGCGATTCAGGAACGTCAGGTCGTGAATCTTTGTCAGCGCTTGCCCAAACCGGAATATGTTCGTGCCGAGCGTAGTTGCGGGCGTCTCTATGTAAAACTCTCCGCTCTCTTCGGATAAATCCATCTCGGACAGAATCTGGCGGAATAATTTGCCGCGTGTGCCATCGCCCCGAAATTTTTCTATGTCGTTTTCATAACTCAGGTGCATAAGCGTTATGCCCATATCAGTTATGCGGAAGCCGCCGGTTTGGAGTTGTTTAAGATAGATGGAATAAGCGTCGCCGTCAGGAAAGCTGAAGGGCGTAGAGACGAACAATAGCCCTCCCTCACGTTCGGAGACTCTGACTTCCGCACAAAGGGAAGAGCAAATCGCTTTTTGTATGTCTTGAATGTCCATGTTATTCAAACAAATCCGGTTCATCCGGTTCGGTTTTTAGTCCCGTAATGTTGCATTGATGAACAATATGGTACAGCGCCCCATTAAGCGTTCTGTACTCTTTGGTCGGCTGCGCATACCCCTCGACCTTTTTCCCAACCGCCAAATAGCGTTCCGTAGCTTGGTGAATATGGCAAGCGGAATCAAATCGCTCATGCTCGACCTTGTTGGAATGAGGATGATCCGAACCGTTGCATCGCATCAGCATGATGGATTCGCCGCTTTTAGCCAACCAGCGCAGACCCGCAGAGAAGCCTTCTGGCAACAACAAACTCTGCCGGGTAAATAACGCGAACTCATGCGCGCCATCCGTGCTGATGAGTCGAAAATCGCGCCGAGAATGCTGGCCTTCGCTTCTGGCTTTGGCATTAGGATTCTCTGCATGCTTGGGGATTTCCAGAAGCACGGCGATTTGTTCGTCGGTAAGTATGTCAGATGCCATTTCCATCCACGCTCAATGAGCCCGGCGGCTATTATGGCAGAATCCAGATGAGCTACCTACCCGAAACCGTGCGTTCCTGAATCTAGCGGGTACAGAGCGCATAAACCTACGGGCAATGCACTGGATATTCACGCCGTCACAATGCAAAAATCCGTGCCCTTGGCGATTGGGCGCACATGGTTTTTCTCGCGCTTCATTTCGACGATGCCGTAGTTCGACATGGTTTTGAGCGTCCGGGAAAGGTTGCCGGGTTTGCGTCCAGTCATTTCAGCCAGGGATGAGATTGATTCCGGCTGCGCATCCCTGATTACTTTGAGCATGGCGCGGTTGTCGTCGCTCAGCACTTCGGACAGGGATTTCATCGAGGTGAACCAGATTTTTGGTTCGCTTGGTTTTGGCTTATATTCGCCACGGGCAATGGCGTAAATCCGCTCACGGATTTTGTCCTGGGCCATGATCCCGATCACGATGGTTTTCATGTTTTCTCTACCTCCTTCAATATTCGATCCACGTCCGCGAAAAAGTCTTGCAACAGCTGGTAGGCGTCCTTGAATGCGTAAGGCACACCTTGGTCGGAAACGTGGCGGTGCTTATGGTCATAAGGCAAAACCTGTCCGGCATACTTGAACCCACCGGACGGCTTGGCCGCATGGGTATTGTCATATCCCATGACTCGTTTTCCGCCCGGCTCATGGAGCGTCAAGGCGTAACGTATGCCATGCGGTACGACAGCGGTGGCTTCAACACGCCAAGCGTGAATCTCCACCCAATGTCCATGCTCCTGTTGCACGACTTGCCCGGTCAATTCGAGCAGCGTTTCGATGCCCTGAACGTTTTGCATGGGTTAGTGTATCAATAGATGATAAAGTTCGCCACTGCCACAGGGGCTGGAAAAGACAGGAAAGCAGGATAGCGGCCAACTGCTATTATTCACGCTGGTTTGGTGGGTAATGCTGGGTAGGGCTGAATGATTGTTTGGTGTCCTCGACAGGAATCGAACCTGTAATTGACCCTTAGGAGGGGCCGGTTATATCCATTTAACTACGGGGACAGCTTGACTGCGGAAGCAGCGGGCGCATTCTAGCTTAAACGCCGCGTAATCAGAACCCGCTCGATAGTCCATTTATGAAAAAACATAAATTACCCGGCACCGTCGTCGCGCTCGGCCTGGTCAGTTTCCTGAATGACCTGGCTTCGGAAATGGTGACGCCGTTCATCCCGATCCTGATCGCGACGGTGCTGGGCGCCGGGCCGGTGGTGCTCGGGCTGGTGGAGGGCGTGGCGGATGCGGCGGCGAGTTTCCTCAAGCTGTGGGCGGGGCGCTATTCGGACCTCAAACATGGCCGCCGCAAGCGGCTGATGGTGTTCGGCTACGGGCTGTCCAATCTGGCGCGCCCGCTGCTGGCGCTGGTATCGAGCTGGGGCGCGTTGCTGCTGCTGCGCAGCCTGGACCGCGCCGGCAAGGGCTTGCGCAATGCGCCGCGCGACGCATTGCTGGCGGATAGCGCGCATCCAGAAATCCATGGTTTTGCCTATGGCTACCACCGCGCGATGGACAACGCCGGCGCGCTGGGCGGCACGTTGCTCGCCGTTGCCGCGTTGAGCTGGCTGGACTGGTCGGTGAGCGAGGTGATTCTGTGGTCGGCACTGCCCGGTGTGCTGGTGCTGCTGGTGCTGGTCTTCGGTGTGCGCGAGCCACCGCGCCCCGCAGTGGAAAAAAAGCCGCAAGCGCCGCTGGCGTGGAATGCGCTGTCGCACAACATGCGCCGCTATTTGTGGGTGCTGGTGCTGTTCACCTTTGCGCGCGCTTCGGAAAGTTTCATCCTGCTGCGCGGCAACGAGCTGGGCATGAGCGTGGTGCAGTTGCTGCTGTTGTGGGCGGCGCTGAACCTCGCAAAATCGGGGGCTGCGCTGCTCGGCGGGCGCATGGCGGATGCATTCGGCATACGCCGTTTGAGCCTGGTCAGCTGGTCGGGTTATGCCGTGAGTTTCGTCGCGCTCGGCCTGGTTGAACAGGGCAACGCGTTGTGGGCCGGCGCTTTGCTCTACGGCTTGCTGACCGGCCTGGGCGAAGGCTCGGAACGCGCGTTGATCAGCCTGTATGCCGACGAATGCGAGCGCGGCACGGCGTTTGGCTGGTATCACCTCGCCGTCGGCCTGAGCGCCATTCCTGCCGGGGTGCTGTTCGGCGCGATATGGCATTACTGGAACGCCGGCGCAGCTTTTTTGTTTGCCGGTGGATTGGCTTTGCTGTGTACGCTGCTGCTGCATTTCTGGAGCTTCAGGAGCGCAACATGACGGCTGATTTTTACCGGTGCGGCGCTTCGTCCGGATACTCCAGGTTGTAGCGCGCCTTGATATGTTTCGGGTCGAGCGCGAGGGTGAATTCGCGGCGGGCGTCTTCGGTGCGCCCTGCGAGTTTGTAGGCATAGCCTCGGTGTGAACGGGGTGCACGGCGAACAGTAGTGATGCGCCACGAAATTAACGGAACATGTTCAAAACCTGTAGGGCGGAAAACGAGCGTAGCGAAGTTTCGAGCTTGCGGCCAAAGCGCAGCGCCTTCCGCCGTATGATTTTCATTCGGCGGATAGCCTTGCATAGCCATCTGACTAGGCCGTCAAAAAACGACGACCAAGTCATTGGTTAACGCCTGCGGCTCATCCGCCCTACGAGGATGCGGGCAGGTTCCAAACTATGTTTCGTAATTTATGATTTGCAATACTAGAAGCCGAGCAGCCCCTTCAGTTTTTTCGCGCCGTCGATCACCGTGTCGGCCGGGTTGTTGGACGACGGCTTGCCGGAGGTTTTTTCACGGTCTTCATCGCCACCGCTTTCCTCTTTGCTGTCGGCGCCGCTGAGGCAGCGGGACAGGTCTTCACGCGCGGTATGGCCCTCGCATTCCTTCTTGCGCGCCGCCGCACGGTGCGCCTTGGCTTCCGCCGGGCAATGCGGCGCCAGCGTGCGGTAGTTCTTGCCGTTGAGCGTCTTGCAGATGGATTGGGTCGTGGCGGCCATGTTCAGCCCGCATGCCTTGACGATCGAGGTGCTGCCGGGCTGGAGGTGCTGTTCGCGCGTGGCCAGCGCGCTGTATACCTCCGCATCGCGTCCGGCATCCTTGTGCGCTGCGTCGCATATGGCCTTCGATTTGCCCGGGCACATGGAATCCTTGGCGAGAAATATGTCGGCCATGTTGATCAGGTCCCGGCTGCTGCGCCTGGCGGTCTCGCAGGATTGGGCGATCTGCTTCTGCGCCGCCGCCATCTCCGGGCCGGGTTGCGACGAGTCGCAGGCCGGGCCGATGCGCTTGCCTCGGTAGGTGGTGGACATGTTCATCGGTTTGCCGCCCGATTTGCCGGAGACATGCATCGTGCCGTCATAGCTGTCCGCGGTGCTGGTGATGTCGCCGGTGCCGTTCATCACCTCGCCGTCGCGCACGCAGCGCATCTTCCATGAAGTCTTGTTGCCGGAGGTCTTGATGTCGGTCATCTTGCACTCCTTGTCCTGCATCGACTGGTGCGGGTCGCTCACGGCCCCTTTGGCGATGCAGACCTTGGTGGTCGTCGCCGGCATCGCGAACGGCATGCCGGGCATCTCCATCTTGGATGTCACTTCCCACCATTCTCCCGGCGCGCCGTAGGCGGCGGAGAATGCGCCCCAGAACAAAGCGAGGCCGATCGTCCAGGTTTTTTTCATGCTGTCCCCCTTCATTATCGGGTTGCGCTGCGACTCAGCGGCGGTTGCCCGTATTGACCAGAATGCCGGTCTTGTTCATCACCGTCATGAAGCGCGGCGCATGGTCGGGCTGCTGCTCGAAGCGGTCGAACTGCCCGGACATCGCCCGGTCGAGCAGGCTCAGGCGGTCGTTCAGTCCCGGATGGGTCTTGAACAGCAGCGCCAGGCTGGAATCCTGCGCATTCATCCCCTGTAGAGTTTGCAACACGGCGGGCAGGCCGTAGGGGTCATAACCGGCGCGGGTGGCGATCACCACGCCCATGCGGTCCGCCTCGAACTCGTCGTTCTTGTCGAGACCGCGCGCGTAGATCTCGGTGCCCGCGCTGACCAGCTTGGCGAGCGCCGGATCGGCCGCTTTTTCCTGCAAGGCATGTTCGGCGAATTCGGCGAACAGGCTGGCGCGCGCACCCTGCTTGATCGCCTGCAGATGATGCTTGCGCAAGACATGCGCGATCTCATGTGCCAGCACCCCGGCCAGTTCCGCCTCGCTTCTCATCTGCGCCAGCAGCCCCTTGGTGATGAAGACGTAGCCCCCCGGTGCGGCGAAGGCATTGACGTCGTCATCGTTCAGCACGCCGAATTGCCAGGGCAGGCCGGGGCGCTCGGTTTGCAGCGCGAGCCACCGTCCGACGCTGTTCACGTACTTTTGCACGCGCTGGTTCTGCAACAGCGGTGCGGCGCCCAGCAGGTTGCTGGCGATGCCGCTGCCCAGTTTGATTTCCTTGGGTTCGTTGATGTCGGTGGTCGCCTGCTGCACCTTCTTCAGGGTGTCCAGCGTCTTGCCCAGATCGTCCAGGTTAAAGTCGAAGGCGGGCGCAGGGGAGGCGATGCAGCACAGGAACAAGACGGATACGAGTTTGCCGTTCATTTTGCCTCCTTCGCCGGGGCTGGCAGGTAGCCGACCCGAGGCGTCGCCAGCTTGCCGGACTTGCCGAATGTCAGCGCCTCTTTTTCGTTCACCGCATAACGCCGCAGCTCTGCCAGCGCCCGCGGGTTGGGGCTCGGGTTCTTCAGTTTTTCTTCGGACAGGCCGCGCACGCCGGTGGAGACAGTGCTGCCGCTGCCGCCGGTGGCGGCGACGTTGAACAGTGCGCCCAGCCCGCTGTCGCCGGATTTTCTCTGCGCGGCGGCATCGCCGAAACGCAGGTTGAGCATCCTTACCCATCCCGTCGCGCCGCCATTCTTGATCTGCATCCAGCCTGATTTGCGCGTGAGCACTTCAACCCGGCTGTTTACCGGCAGGCTCGCCAGTGTGGCGGCATCGGTGAACGGTTTGGCTTTCATGTCGGTGGAGCGCACGGTGTAGGCCGTTTCGCCCGCGTGGGCCGGGAACATGCTCCATCCGAGGCAAAATACGAGCAACCATCTCATGGCGTTTCTCCCTTGTTGGCGGGTGCGAACAGCTCCACTTCCTGCTCCCGCCCCTTGACTTTATACGAACCGAACGACTGAAAGTCAAATGCGTCGCCGCACAGTTCCATGGTCTCGCGCGACACGAGGATGCGCGATACGCCCTTGGTCAGCCCCTCGATGCGGCTGGCGAGGTTCACCGTGTCGCCGATCGCGGTGTATTCGCGCCGTTGCTCCGAGCCGATCAGACCCACCACGGCGGGGCCGGAGTGGATGCCGATGCCGACGTCGAATTCCGTCCCGCTGTCGCCGAGCTCCTGCCTGAAGCGTTGCAGCACCTCGGCCATTTCCAGGGCCGCCGCCACCGCGTGGCGCGCATGTTGCGCGTCGTCCAGCGGCGCGCCCCAGAAGGCCATGATAGCGTCGCCGATGAACTTGTCCAGCGAACCGCCATGCCGGAAGATCACCTCGACCTGCAGGCTGAAATAGCGGTTGAGCAGCGCCACGATTTCCTGCGGCGTGTGGCGTTCCGACAGCGTGGTGAAGCCGCGAATATCGGAGAACAGCACCGTGATCTGGCGGCTCTCGCCGGCGCGATTGAGGCCGCCGTGGGCGATCAATTCCTTGACCACATGCGGATTGACGAAGCGGCTGAACATCTGCACCGCCTGCTCGCGCGAGCGGCGTTCGCGCAGGTATTCCGCCAGCGCACAGCAGAAATAACACGCCCATGCCAGCAGCAACGGCGCCAATACCGGCAGCAGGTAGAGCCGGCCGGCCGCGAAATAACTGCCGCCCAGCAGCAGTGCCGAGGCCGCCGCCAGCACCAGACCGGTGCGCAGCGCGTTGATGCTGCACAAAAAAATAACGCCGAGCGCGGCCAGCAGACCGAGCGCGAGCAGCGGCGTGAACCACGCGGGAGCGGCCAGCATCATGCGGCGGTTCTTCAGGTTGTCCAGCGCGGTTGCCAGTATCTCCACGCCGGGGTACAGGCTGGCGAGCGGCGTGACGCGCATGTCGTGCAGGCCGGTGGCGGCCGCGCCGATGATGACGATCTTGCCGGTGAATTCGTCTTGCGGAAGTTGCGGATGTTCGCGGCTGAAGTCCTCATACAACTCGGCATAGGGAATATGCCGGAAGGAATGGGCCTTGCCGCGCCACGCGAGGATCATGTCGTTCTGTTGCGGCACAGGGTAGCCCAGGTCGGCAGCGACGCGCGCGGGCAGCGACGGAATCAGCCAGCCGCGCACGTCGGTGTAGAGCCGGTAGCGCCGCCCCACGCCGTCGGCGTCCTCCTCGAAGTTGATCGTGCCGCTGCGCCAGTGGCGCGGGTCGACCGCCAGCGGCGGCAGCAACGCGACGCGCGCCTCCGGGTCGGCGCGCTCGGTGCGCGTCAGTCCCAGCAGCGGCGCAATCCGGGCGAGCGGCGCGCCATCGGCATCCAGCGCCGGATCGCGCCGTATCATCGGGAAGTAGATGTTGTCGGCCGCATTCAGCGCCTCGTTGAACAGGCGGTCGCTCTCCGGGCGGTACTGGTCGCGTTCGCTGAACAGGATGTCGAACACGATCGCCGCCGGGCGCTGCGCCGCGATGCCGCGCACCAGTTCGCCATGCACCGCACGCGGCCACGGCCAGTTGCCGGCAACATCCTGCATGCGCGCGAGGCTGGCATCGTCGATGTCCACGATGACGATCTGCGGGTCGGGTGCCAGCTTCTGCACCTGCTGGCGCACGAAGAAATCCGACAGGCGGTTTTCCAGCGGCAGCAGCGTATGCAGCCAGCCGGTCTCCGCCACGGCCAGTGCGAAGAACAGCGCGGTAATGCGTATCAGCGGTCTGGAGAAAATATCCATCGCGGCATACTAATCCCATTCGATCGGAGCGGATAGATGCTGTGTATGCAATAAAATAGCCAAAGGGGTCGGCATCTCATTGCACTCGGTTAAGCGCAAAAATCTCTTGAAAGGCGCGAAACCATTCCTTCCCCTTCAAGGGGAAGGCTAGGATGGGGGATGGGTTCTTTCGCCACACTTAACCCATCCCCACCCAAACCCTCCCCTTGAAGGGGAGGGAGTTTGCCATCATTACGCATAAGTACTCCGTTTCATAAGTTCACACATGTATTTCTCAAGTTGCAGTTGTAGCCCGGATGCAGCGCAGCGGAATCCGGGAAGAACGGAGCGTCGCACTCCCGGATTACACTGCGTTTCATCCAGGCTACGGTCTACAGTAATGGTGCATCTCATGAATTATGTAAAGCTCAATAAGTTAGTGCCATTGGCTCCTCCCCCTTGAAGGGGAGAGGGTTTACGCTGCCAGCGGCTTAACCGAGCGCCATGAGGGTCAGCATCACTTTTTCCAACGGCGCGAACCATCGCCGCGAGGCTCGGATCAGATTCCGGTAAGCAGCAAGTCCAGCGCAGCGATGATTTCATCGCGCTTGCTTTTCAGCGACGCAACTTTATTGCCCAGCGAACGGTTGGGGATACCCGCCAGCTCCGCGGTGGACATGACGACTGCCACGCCCTTGATTTTGAATTGCGGGTTGAGATGCTTTGCCGCCAGCCCCATTAACAACGAGGACAGAGACCCGCATTCTGGCTGAAATACGCTGTAGCCCATACAGCTTGGCTGGTATCATGCGCGCCGTTTGGAAAAATTTGTATTTATTAATCAGCACTTCCCGAAAAGTAACTTTCACTTATGCCAATTATTTCATTAGACAAGGCCTGCCTCGCATTCGGGCATGTCGCACTGCTCGACCACGCCGATTTTCAACTCGATGAAGGCGAGCGCGTCGGCCTGATCGGGCGCAACGGCGGCGGCAAGTCGAGCATGATGCGCGTGCTGGCTGCTCAGGGAAATCTCGATGACGGGCTGGTGTGGCGCGCACCGACCGCGCGGATCTGCTACGTCAGCCAGGAGCCGGTGCTGAATGCCGATGACACGGTGTTCGATGCGGTGGCGCAAGGCCTGGGCGATTTGCATACGCTGCTCAGCGATTACCACCATGTCTCCCATCAATTATCCGAACCGGATGCGGACGTGGAAAAGCTGCTGGAGGAGATGCAGCTTTTGCAGACCCAGCTCGAAGCGCAGAACGGCTGGTCGATCCAGGCGCGCATCGAGACCGTGATTGCACGGCTGGATCTGGATGCCGACAAGCGCGTCGGCGAGCTGTCCGGCGGGCAGCGCAAACGCGTGGCGTTGGCGCAGGCATTGGTGGCCGAGCCGGATGTGCTGATCCTCGACGAACCGACCAACCATCTGGATTTCGAGTCGATTGAATGGCTGGAAGGGCTGCTGAACAACTTTATCGGCGCGGTGTTGTTCGTCACGCATGACCGGCGTTTTCTGGATAACGTCACTACGCGCATCATCGAACTGGATCGCGGCAAGCTGGCGAGCTTCCCCGGCAATTTTTCCGCCTATCAGGCAATCAAGGAACGCATGCTGAGCGACGAGGCGATAGTGAACGCCAAGTTCGACAAGGTGTTGGCCCAGGAAGAAGTGTGGATACGCCAGGGGGTCAAAGCGCGCCGTGTACGCAACGAGGGCCGCGTGTTGCGCCTCGAGCAATTGCGCCGCGACCGTGCGGCGCGCCGTGAAAAAGTCGGCAAGGTCGAGATGAGCGTGGACACCGGCGACCGTTCCGGCAAGCTGGTTGCCGAGCTCAGCAACATCTGCAAATCCTTTGGCGAACGCAGGATCATCGACGATTTTTCCTGCCGCATCCAGCGCGGCGACAAGATCGGCCTGCTCGGCCCGAACGGCGCGGGCAAGAGCACGCTGCTCAAGATCATTCTCGGTCAAATGGAACCGGACTCCGGGCAGGTCAAGCTCGGCACGAAGATTTCGGTCGCGTATTTCGACCAGTTGCGCGAGCAGCTGGATGACGAGGC
>C687J13239_1001067_pt1 | contig 12179 bp, 11 predicted proteins | sample RifGroD2_FD_13239 | JGI IMG/M metagenome (IMG submission 13239) | reverse complement strand
CTTTCAGGACGGTATTTAGATTGAACAGAAATAGTATTATATGCACTATCAATACCTGTATCTTTTCGTGGTAATTTTTTGCTATCTTTTATTGTTATTGGAACATCTGTCCACAATTGTGTATTTGTATGAATTGCAGATAATATTTCAAAATAATACCATCCTAGGTCAGTTTTAAGTAATTTTTCAATTGGTCCATAGATTGATATATCTCTTTTAAGCCTTTTTAATAATACTTCCATTTTATAATAAAGAAATGTATTATATTCTTATATGAATAATAATATCAATTTTTAATAAATTGATATTATTGATATTTATTTAAAATTATTTATAAATTATATAATAATTGGTTCATGAATATTTGTATTTCTTTTAATATCTTCTTTATCTAATTCTATTTTTTTAATAGTATTTTCAATTAATGCAATATCTACCAATGGTAATATTGGTGTACATTGCCAATATTTTTTTTTATGAATCATATCTAATTCAAAATCTAATGGATATAAATGTATTAAAGGAGATGTGTTATCTAACATTAATTTTGAACATTGGTTTGGTAATACATTAGATAATTGTGGTGGAACAACAGACATTAATTGAACAAATGGTTGAACTGGTTCATTATAATTTTGTTTTTTATTAAATGATACTGTTTCAAAATCAAAATTTTTTAGACAATTTGCTAAATCAGATAATAGCGGACCATTTTCATACATACATGTCCATCTCCATGATGGGCATTTGTCAAAATAATAATATGCTATCCATAATAAACCTTCAAAATAATTATTACAAATTTTTTGAATAAATTCTTCTTGATTTGTTCGCGCTTTGAAATAATGATTGTAATAACGATATTTCCATAAAGATGAATAATCTTTTCCAAGTTTTATTGGATCATTTATTTTAATCAATAAATTTTCTATTTTAAATTTTTCTATATCGTATGGATCAGAGCTATCACAAAATATTCTTTTATGTTTTTTATTATAGTTATTGATTAAAAACTCATTTTCTGATGCAGCAATGTTCGTGATAAATTGCATAAGAAAATTATGATCTAATGTTATTTTAGTGATTGGTTCTTTTTCAATTTTAACAATATAATTTTTATAATTTTCAAAAACGTTTACATAACCAGATATTAGTAATTCTAGTCCATTTACTAATTCGTTACAATATGTACTAATATCAATTGATGGGATATGAGGTATAAAATCATTACCTAAAAAATAACAAATAAAAATAAAATCATTAATAATTCTATTCATTTCTGGTTTTTCATTTAATAATAATGGATCCATGCGATTTGTAATTTCTTCATAAATGCATTGTTTCATTATATCGATTGAAATAAAATTAAAACCATTTGATTTATTTTGATTATTTATTTGATCAGATTCTCTTAATAAAAATATATCTTTTTTTTGTGTTGATAATGCCAAGAAAATCAAATCGGCATCAAGACCGTATAATAATGATATATCATTATTTTCTTCTTTATTTCTAATATATTGTAATAATTTATGTTCACCCTCTGCTGGAATTGTTGATGGAGAAAAAATAACAGTTACTTTATTATTTCCATATATATCTAATGACCAATTTATTGCATTAATATAACGTGTTATTTCGAACATTAATTTTTCCATAAATTTTGTTCCAGGTGTTATGACAACATTACTCCAATCATTTGTAATTTCTTTATTATATTTATGTTTCAATTCATTAAATATTTGTGTATCTTTGTATGCTTTATATCTTCGAATTCGTTGTTGTTTAATTTTGGCAAGCGGAGCAACACCATCAACCGCAATATATACGAGTTTTTTTGGTTTTGAATATCTAATTAATTCATCAATATATAATATACATTGATTGATCATCGCACTTTCTAATTTTTCTACATCAGCAAAATGTTGATTTTCATTTAATATTTTGAAACACTGTGGATGTATTAAACAATTTGCATCAATAAGTAATTCATCAATATTATTAATCTTATCATTAGTAATATTGACATCTTTAGCAAGAATAAAATTTTTATGTTTATATTTTTTTAATAACCATAAGAAAAATCCAGGTACTCCCATTTTGATATTATTTGAATTCATATAATAGTTTTTGTTTATATAGATTTAAATAATCAATTTTTTTAAAATAACTATAAATAGTTATTTTAAAAAAAGAGTTGATGATGAGATTTATCGATATTATTACAATTTTTTTAAAATAACTATTTATAGTTATTTTAAAAAAAGAGTTGATTTAATTGTGGAAACGATTAAATAACAATTTTTTTAAAATAGTTATTTTAAAAAAATATATCACATAATATATATAAGTAACATATGTCAAAATTAGAACTAGAAAATTACGTCGCAACCGATATAAAAAGAGACGTTCCAAATTGGTTAAAAATAACTAAAAAACAAACAGGTGGATTTACATGTCCATATGCTGGTGATAATAAACAAGATGGTGGATGTGGTTGTGCTCAAACTGGTGGAGAAGATATACCGGTTGAAAATGTTACATCTGTATCTGTTTCTGAATTAGAAAAAGAACTAAAAGATAAATTCAATGCGCCAATTCAAAATGGTGGTGCAAAACGTAGACATAAAGTTTCTGTCACAGAAGATACTTTATCAGAAAAAAAGAAATCTAAATCAAAAAAATCACGTTCAAGAAAATCAAAAAAATCCAAACAACGTCGATCTAAATCTAAATCTAAATCTCGTAAATCTAAATCCAAGTCTCGTAAATCTAAATCTCGTAAATCTTCTAAACAAACTGGAGGAGTACGTCGTTCAAGAGGACGTCATGCTGCACCAGAAGATTGTTCGCAAGATAATCCATGTTTAACTGGTGGAAGACGTAAATCCAAGTCTCGCAAATCTAAATCTCGCAAACTAAAACGCGAAGAAGGAGAAGTTGTTGAAAAGAAAAAACGTAAAGCAAATCCAGGATTTTTAGCATTTGGAAAAGCGACTGCTCATATAAGAGCTGCACTTGGATATGCTCCAAAAGATGCAATGAAATTAGCAAGTCAAATTAAGAAAGAGATAATAGGAGATTATCCAAATTTAGATTCTGTTAAAATTATGGATAAAGTTATTGAACATTTTGATAAAAATAAATCAAAATATAGTAAGTAAATTCATATTTATTTCGTAATTTATTATATAATGCAATATAAAATAAATTATAAAAATCAATACGGTGGAGATATTAAAAATATACTTGTGTATTGTCATCCAAAAAAAATAACAATGGAAAATAATAATCATTGGATGATGGAAATATTTAAAGAAATAATAAATGATAATTATCCACATGATCAAATTAATTTTGACACGATCGACATATTACCGGGAGGAACAATACAAGATAATGTTTTTAGTCCGAATTTTATAAATGAACATTTAAATAAATATGATGGTATTTTTATACCAGACTGCGCAGGACCATGGTATTATTTACAAAATAATAATTTTTCCAATCAAATAAATCAATTACAATCACAACTTCAATATATTAGTGATATTAATGCGCAGAATCAAATAATTAAAAGAATAGAAGAATTAAAATATTATAATAGTTTAAGTCCAGAAATAAAAAATGATATATTTCGTAAAATAATAAGTAATATTACAAAAATGTTAAAAAATAATGGAATTTTATTTATTAGTAAAATAATGACGGATATAAATTATGGTATAATTCTTGATGTATTACATCAATTAAATTTTAAAATTATTGATAAAAATTTTATATTATATGAAGAATCATATTCATCACCATTTATTTATGCGATAAAACAATAAATAAAATATTTTATTATATTTCTTTAATTATTTTAAAATTTATATCATCAGTAATTTCTAGTACTTGTGCTTTTTTCTTTATTTCTGATTGATTAAATGAATTAGACATTGCAATATCTGTTCTCCATATTCTATTTCCACATGTTGAATTTATTTCTAACTGTGGTGAATGACCAATAATAATATCATTTATATTATAAATTGATAATACGCCATCGATTGCCTTTTCACATCTATAATCTACTGCCGGTAAATTTTCTGGTAATTCTCCTTGATTTCTATTCCATACAGGTGATATATTAAAATCATGTAATATATTTTGATCAATTTCAATATCATTTGCTTCAGATAATTGTCCTAATATCCATTTTTTGACTAAAATATTTAGTTCAATGAAATCTTCACGTGAATTAAATTTATGAGCTAATTTTGGCATAAAACTTGCATGGACAAATAAATTATTTCCTATTATAACTGCCAGTGGTCTAGAACATGCTAATAAAGTTGCTCCAAATCCTGGTTCTTTTTCCTTAGAACCTCTTTTAAAATATTTTTTTCTTCTTTGAATTAATTTATCAATTCCATTAGAAGGTTCATCTTTTTTTTTAAATTCTTTTAAATTTTCATAAGAAACATATGTCATAGTTCCATCTATATTTAATAATTCATGATTTCCAATTAAACTTATAACTCCNCTACCATGATCTTTTTGTTGTGCATCATGGTGTAATTTTGTAAAAAAAGTTAATATTTTAATATCACTATTTTCATCATTTTGAGTTGAATATTTATTTGCACAATCAACATTAGAAGATGGGCGGCAATTATCAATTTGATCACCTAATTGAACAACATATGTATCCGGTTCAGCAATCCATTCTCCTTGATCATTAATTATTTTAGCCATTTTTAAACATTTTAATGTTAATTTTAAATCTCCATGAAGATCACCAATAACTATTATTCTTTTTTTCGCTGGAAGTATATATTCTAATTTTGGAAAACCTTCGCATGGATCTTCTTGCATTAAATATAATTATATTATTAAGATATATAATTATATTTCTCTAATAATTCTAAATTTTTTATCATCAATAATTTCTAAGACTTGTGCTTTTCTTCCGATATTTTTATTTTTTTGACCATCAAAAATATCAAATGCTTGTGACATACCAACATCTACTCTCCATATATGTCCACATGTTAAATTTATACCAATATCATCTTGTGGCGTATGACCAATAATTATATTTTTAATATCAAAATTAAATAAACTTTCATTTACATCATTACACTTCACATCATTGATGGATAATTCGGGGTCTAATGTTCCTAAATAACGTCCCCAAAACGGAGAAATACCTTTTTTATTAGTATTTAATAATTGTTGTAATTTAAATTTTTCAGAATCTGTTGTTTGTCCCAATATCCACCGTTGTATTATATCATTCAACTTAATAAAAATAATATTTTTATTATAATTTGATGTTTCTAATAATTGTGGTAATCCAGATATAATATCCGCGTGGACAAATAAATTACTACCAATTATAACTGATGTTTGTCGTGTACATGCTAAAAATTTAGCACCTTTACCTGGCGGAGATTGACTTGTACCTTTTTTGAAAAATTTTTGTCTTCTATAAATTAAAGTATTTATATCATCATTATCATGTTTTTTAAATTTTTGAAGATTTTCATATGAAACATAATCTAAATTTTCTACAATATTCATTAATTCATGATTTCCTAATAGACTAATAACATCACTATTTGGATCTTTTTGTTTTGCTTGATTTTTTAATAATGTAAATAAATTTAATATTAAAATATCATCTCCAGAATCATTATCAATCAAAATATCATTACAATTTTTTTCACCATTTATGGGGCGACAACTATCAATTTGATCTCCAATTTGGACAACAACTGTATTCGGTTCCGCAATCCAATCACACGAATCATTTATAATATTTGCAATTTTAAGACATTTCAGAGTAATTTTTAAATCACCATGAAGATCTCCAATAACTATTATTCTTTTTGCAGCTGGTAATATAATTTGTAATGGATTAAATTTTTCAGATTGACAAATATTATTATGAATAATTGGATATTTAATTTCAGACGAACCAATTAGTTCATATGTTTCTCTAATCGACCCCATATATAATAATCAATAAAATAATTTTATTAAAAATTAAGAGATTTATATTTATTTTCATCGACTTTATCTTGCTCAACATCTAATAAAAAATAATCATGTCCACCATTATTTTTTGGTATAACGTAATCTTTACTTAATAATAATTTATCATTAGTTGTTCCAATATTTTGATATTCATTAAAATTAATTGGATTTGGTGTTAAATTTTCTGGATTTGGTAATATAGGATAATTACATTGTTGTCTATATTGTTCTTCGGAAGTATTGATAGTATTTCCAATATCTTGATAATATTTTTGTATTAATTTGATTAATAATTTTTGTTGTGATATTTTATCTTTTAATAATTCATTTTCAGTTTTTGGTTTATTTTCTAAATATTGTTTATTTGCATTAATTATTGTAGTTATTTCATTTATATCTCCAATTTTTTCAATATCTATTGGATCAACATAATTTGTAAAATGTTCTGATTTATTTGAATAATCTGCATTAATATCATTTTTATTAACACTAATAATAAAAATAAAAAATATGAAAATTAATACAAATATAACTTGTTCATACTTCATTTCTATATTTATTATAAATATAATAATTTTTATTAAATTATTATATCAGTCTAGATTTAATTATTTAATTAGATGCATATTCAGTTCCATCAAATCCACTAACAGCACCATCTTCATTAATATCAACTTGTTTTGCTATAATATTTCCTGATTTATCAACAATAGGTTGACTATCTTTATCAACTAGCATTTTTAATGTACCATTGGGAGTTTCCATTACTACTTCTTTAATACCATTTTTTGCACGTTTCTCTTCAGTTTTTTTTATTGTAGTTAATTCGTCTGGTGTTTTTCCAGTTACAGTTTTAACAACCATACCAATCATTTTTTGTTTACTTAATTGTTGTAATGTTAATAATACTCCGACAGCAGTTATAATTGCAATAGTTGTATTTTTGGTTGCTAGATATGCAATTATGAAAAATATGATTACTTTTACAACTGAATAATCAAACCATTTTGTAATTTTATGTGGTAGACTTGGTGCTGCTAAACTACCATAAATTACGAGTAGTAAACTGAGAATACTAAATACTACTTCATTATTAAGAACTTTTTCAATTTGAGTTTGAATTGTTGACAAATCAAATTTTATTCCATCCATTGCAAGACTTTGTTATATATATATTAAGTTATATTTTTTTAATTATTTTTAAAATAAATTGAAATTTAATTTGCCTGGATTATAAACCATAATTATTTACTTATACATATTATGGAACAAAATGAAATTGATAGTTTAAAATGCAAATATTGTCAACGTAAATTTAAAACTCAACAAAATAAAAAAAAACATGAAGAAACAACTTGCCAATTAAAAACATTATCAATTAAATCATTAAATACAAAAATAACTAAAAATATTTCAACCAAAAAACCAAAAACTATATTATGCCGATATGGATATTTTATTGATAAAAATCAATGGCCAATTCCGTATCTCGAAGAAGTTATTAAAGTTAAAATAGAAAAAGATTTAATTGTTAAACCATTTGTTAAAATGGATTATGGTGCAACAATCGATGAATATCCAGTTTATTTAGAAAATAAAGATTTCTATAGATTACCTAAATTTTATGGAATAAATGCTTTTGGAAATGCAGAACATATCGAAAATTTAGATGGAGAAAAAATAAATATCAAATTTGTCGGAGAACCACGGCCAAATCAACTCGAACCAATTAATGATACAATTAATGCATTAAAAACACAGTATGGTGGAGTGTTGTGTTTACCATGTGGTTATGGTAAAACAATGATTGCATTATATATTTTATCAATATTACAAGTTAAAACATTGATTATTGTTCATAAAACATTTTTAATGGATCAATGGATTGAACGTATTCATCAATTTTTACCAGATGCTAAAATAGGAATTATTCAAGGTCCATCAATTGATGTCACGAATAAAGATATTGTTATCGGAATGCTTCAAAGTTTAAGTATGAAAGATTATGATCAACATATTTTTGATAGTTTTGGTTTTGTAATAATTGATGAAGTTCATCATATTAGTTCAGAAGTATTTTCAAGAGCATTACCAAAAGTATCGTGTAAATATACTCTTGGATTATCTGCTACTCCATATCGTGAGGATAAATTAGAAAAAGTATTTCATTGGTATCTTGGTCCGCTAATATTAAAAGTAGAAAATGTAGTAAATAAGGATGTATTAGTACGTGTATATAAATATAGATGTAAACATGAATTATTTCATGAAGTTATAAGATTAATGTACGATAAAAAAGCTGGAGAAAAAAGACCAATGCCAATGATGTCAACAATGATATCAAATATAACAAACATACCAGAACGAAATAATTTTATTAGTAAATTGATAAATGATCTTAAAACAACAGATCCATCAAGAAAAATATTAATATTAAGTGATAGATTAGAACATCTTGATACATTAGTAAATATGATAATGCTTAATAGTAAATATTCGTATGGTTATTATAAAGGTGGAATGAAAAAAGAAGAATTAAAACTATCAGAAAATAAAGAACTTATATTTGGTACATATCCAATGGCATCTGAAGCATTAGATATTGCGAATCTTGACACACTAATATTAACTACACCCAAAAGTAAAATAACCCAATCAGTTGGTAGAATATTACGCGAAAAAAAAGGAAATTATAAAAATCAACAATTAGTTATTGATATTATCGATAATTTAAATGAGAGTCAAATAACTGCTAATAGCAAATTTGTTGTTAAAAATAATTATAATAAATGCGCTTTTGTTCGTCAAGGAGAAAAAAGACAATCATATTATAAATTAGTAGAATTTAATATTGAAACATATGATGTTGATATCGATGATAATACAAAAATAATTAAAGTAATAAATAATGATATAAAAAATAGTAGTTCAAATAATACTAAAATAATTACTGCAAAACAAATTATGAATGAAGATTTATTTTGTGATGATGATGATTAAAAATAATTACTCGAAGAAGTTAAACATAATTGTGATAAACATGCATTTAATTGTAACATTGTATCAATCCCATCATTGATAGTTATACATGTTTCATTAATAATATCAAAAAAAAGTATTCGTAATTTTTCATTTATATCTATAGTATAAAGTACATTAATCATTGTTATTAATATATCATTTGAACAATAACCCTTTTTTTTTATTTGTAGAATATGTTCTAAAACATTATTTAACTGATCAATTCCTTTTGTACAATCTAATAATAATTGTTTTATTACAAATGGATTTGGTAAATCACATATTTCATATACATTATGTGATGTAATTAAATCAAAACTATTATGAATTATTTCTAAATTATTTATTCCTTGTCTAATATCTCCCTGTGATATTTTACTTATTTCATTTATTCCATTAGTTTCATAATTAATATTTTCATTTTTACAGATATACATTAATCTATTCGACATATCATTAACTGTAATACGTTTCATATGAATAATTAAACATCTACTTTGAATTGCTTCTAATATTTGACTTGAATCATTGCATGTAAATATAAAACGAGTAGTTTCTTTGTATTGATCCATTATATCGGATAATATATTTTGTGTTTTTATAGTTAAGTTATCTGCTTCATCTAATATTATTATTTTATAACCAACTGTGTCTGTTAATATTTTTTTCTGACAGAATCCTAATATTTTATCATGAATAATATCTAATCCTCGATTATCGGATGCATTCAATTCTATCATATTTTCTGTATAATTTTTTCCAACTAATTTTTTTGCCAAACATATTGCAGAAGTTGTTTTACCACAACCAGGTGGTCCAGTTATAAATAATTGTGGTAAACATCCGGTTGCAATTATTGTTTTAAATTTCAAGAGAATAGTTTTATCTAATATAATTTCTTCAATTTGTCGAGGGCGGTATTTTTCTACCCATGGATATTCATTTATTTTTTTTAAATTACCCTGGTTCATTAGTTATTATAACACATAAATCTTTATATGTAATAATATTGTTTATTTATCAATCAATTTAAAAATCAAATTTTTATAAATTAAATAAGTTTACTAATAATATTTGATGAAATAATATTTTTCCATCCAGTTATCCATTTTATTAAATTATTTTTTTCAATCAATTTATTATTAATCAATGAATTGAATAATATTATTAAATAGTGTTGTATGATAGGAACATCAATTATAATATCATCAAATTGCGGAATAATATTTTTTAAACCATCTTTTAAATTTTCAATATTTAAAAATTTATTTTCAAATAATAATCCTAATAATTCAAATGTTGATTTTATTTTATCATTTTTAAATTCAATAGTGTTTAATATAAATTTTTCTACTAAAATATTTAATTGTTTTCCTTTTACATCTTTCAATTCATTCATGATAATTGGTAATGTTGTATTAGTTTCATAATATTTTTCTATAATATTATTTATTTTAAATGTTATATCTTCATCTTGTATTGTTGTTATATTTTCAGATGGTTTTACAAGTATATCTGGCACAGATTCTTGACTAGGTAAATCTTCTTGATAAATATCATCTTGTACTACATTTATATCTGCGTCGCTTATATTGAACGTAAATTCATCTTCTGCATCTTGTATCGCATTAATATGCAATTCTTTATTTTTACCAATATGAATTTTACTTTTAATTTTTTCAATATTTAATTTTTTAAGGTTAATTAGTTGTCTATCTTCAATTATCCATTTATTTTTTTGTAAATCAATAATATCCATAAAAAGGAATGAAATACGTTGTTTTATTTTTGTTGAAATTATTTTTTTAAATAAACTTAATAAATTATTTATGAATTGAGAATCATTTTTATTAAGTTGATTGCCAACTTTTGATAATAATAAACAACCCATTTCTATTTTTTCAAAATAATCTTCAAACTTTTTATTTTTCATTTCATTTATATCTTCTAATAAAATTGAAATACACATTTTAATAACATTATCAGAAAGTAAATGTTGTGTATATAATTCACTTATTATTAATATATTTCCTTTTTTTAAAATTTTTTTTTCATCATAATCAATCGCATCAATATTTGGTAATGGAGTTTTTAAATTTAATTCAAAATTTTTTTGGCAATAATCTAAAAAAATTGTTCTGAAATCAATTAATTTATTTAATTGAGTATTAAAAACTAAATCCATTTTTTCACCAAAACATTGAATTATTATTCCATAAAGTGGAATGTAATAATGTTGAGTTAACATTGTATTATATAAACATTGACAAAAAACGTCAATCATATCATAGTTTGTAAAATTTATATCCATTAATTTATTACAAATAAATACAAAATTTTCTGGAGAAATTCGATTGAAACACATATTTAAATTTCGTTGAAATAATTCAATTTTATTCCGATTTTTATTTTTCCATTTATTTGTTTTATATAAATAATCAGATGGATTTTTTTTATTTTTGGGTTGATTAGTTTGATTATTTTGTTGAACAGATGTTGTATAAATATTTGAAAAAATATTTTTCAACGTTGGTGTTAAAATAGAGATTTGTTTTAAATCTTCTATAAAACTTGGTGTATATGTAATTATATCATTTTCCATTTTAATTGATTCCTACTAATATAATGTGATTGGTCTTTATGTTATATTATATCAATTTTTTATAAAATTCATTTTTTGAATTTTATAAAAAATTACAATTATGAAAGCTTGCTAAATAAATCGCAATTTTTTATAAAATTCATTTTTTTGATAAAATTATAATTTTATATTATAATTATATACTAATTATAATGTTCAAATTTAATATTAAAATTGATATTTTTTATTTTTTAATTGCACTTTTTATTGGTTTTTTAATAGTATACATTCAATCTCCAAAACCAATAATTATATTAAAAACTCCAATAACAAATGATGATTCAATAAATAATAAGATTGATGATAAAATTAATAATTTTTATCAACATGAAATATAAAATATCTAATATTTATATAGAATGTTTTTTGATAAACAATATGGTCCAGTAATAATACTTATCATTTCAATAATAAGTATTGCACTAATGTTTCAAACAAATTGTGTAAATTGGAAATGTACAATAACAGATTATAAAACTAAAGAAGGACTTAT
>C687J13239_1001062_pt1 | contig 12205 bp, 7 predicted proteins | sample RifGroD2_FD_13239 | JGI IMG/M metagenome (IMG submission 13239) | reverse complement strand
TATCTTATTAGTGGCGGGCACGACAGGTTTTTTATCCTGTGGGAAGTAGAAACCGGGAGGATAGTTTACAGCTCTGACAAGCAAAAAGACAAAGTAGCTTATGTTAATTTCAGTCCTGATGGAACAAAAGCAATTACATCGGAGTTTACTTTCGACATGAATGTATGGGATATTTCATCATTAAAAATCCCGGGAACAGCAATAGCAATGAAATCGACTTCTGAGAGCCAGAAAGACACAGAAGATCCTGATGATCATTTGTTAAAAAACAAGCCCGTAACACAAACAAAACCGGTAACAACAGTTACAAAATCAACTACAGCCGTTGTGCCGGGAATTATTGATGTTGATGTAATAAAACCTGTTGGTATTAAACCCAACCCCGACCGATATGCATTAATTATCGGGAACGAAGATTACAGCAGTTTTCAATTGGGATTACGCTCCGAAGCCAACGTTGATTTTGCAGTTCGTGATGCTGAAATGTTCCAGGAATACGCGAAACATATTTTAGGAATACCCGAAGAGAATATCATTTTCTTGACAAATGCCCGAGCTATCCAGATGCATCGTGCATTAAACAAAATTAATATGATAGCCAGCATTACTAAGGGGAAAGCAGATATTTTCTTTTATTATGCCGGGCATGGTTTTCCTGATGAAACAACACAGGAGCCTTATATTATTCCTGTTGATGTGAGCGGAGGGGATTTAGAGTTTGCTTTAAATTTGAATGATGTTTATGCAAAACTTACAGAATTTCCAACACAACGTGTAACAGTTTTTCTTGATGCCTGTTTTAGTGGTGGAGCTCGTAACCAGGGATTGGTTGCTGCACGTGGGGTAAAAGTAAAACCCAAAGAAAATATTTTTAATGGGAACATGGTTGTGTTCGCTGCCAGTAGTGGTGACGAATCTTCGCTTCCATACAAAGACAAACAACACGGGATGTTTACTTATTATTTGCTCAAGAAACTACAGGAAACCAATGGAAATGTAACGTATAAAGAGTTGTCGGATTTTATTACCGAACAGGTAGCTGTAAAATCTATTTTAATAAATAACAAGGAACAAAACCCACAAACAAACATTAGCTTAGATATTAAAGATACCTGGTCAACAATCAAGGTTAATCCATAATTAAAAACCTGAAAAACCCGGGGTAACTTCACTTCACAACTCCCGGGTTTTTATTTTATAGAATTTTTTAAGGAATTATTCCCCGCTTCGAATTACTGTTTTTAATACCGATTCGTTGCCTGCATCTATTCTTATATAATAAATACCCAATTGATCTCCCAATTGTTCCCTGCCAATTGTTTTGGTATAAAAACCAGCTTTTTGAGCTTGTTTTTGAGAAGTGTAAACTTTTTTTCCGGAGGTATCAAAAATCTGGATTTCTACTTCACAATCATTTTTTATTAAATAGTCAACATTAAGATTTTCGCCAAAAGGATTTGGGTAAATAGTTGCGGAAATATTTTCAAATTCAACTTTTTCATTTTCCGGAGATTCATTTAGTTTGTATTTCGAATAATATGCTGTTTGAATGGTTTTTGAGCCCTCATTAGATTGACTTTTAATTATGGTTAATAAAGGATAACGTACATCTTTTGAATACCATTTGTACGAAACAATACCACAATTGCACTTCGAGTTATTAAAACGTTGTTCTTTTACGGTCTTTATTCTGATTACATTATCATAAATACCTGTAGGTAATATTAATGTACCATAAGCGTCAGCTTCAAGAAGATAGCTTCCTTCGAAAGGTTGTATCGAATTATTTCCTTCGATGGTTCCTGAAAAATTACCAGAGTAAACATCGCCATACTCAAAGGGAAAAATCATTTTTACAAAAGGTTTATCGTATTTGGTTATTGTATTATTTGCACTTACTGTACCATATTGTTCAATTATATTACCGGATGTTTTAAAATAAAACTTTGTGCCAAATTCTTCAAGTACCGTATTTGCATTAGGAATATCAATACTATTAGGAGTTATTGAAGCATCATACATATAACTTGTTAGCTGTGATTGTGTTTCGATTTTAGAATAGTCCCAGGTTTGAGCTCCGCCAACAGGGCCTTCGTCAACATTATTTGTAATATTAAAATAATGTTCGTCGCCGGTTTTTAAAATATGCGTTTCGCTTTTCATTAGAAATTGCGCGTTTGTTGAAAAGAAAAGGCCGGCGATAAAAATGACTATTAAGTACGTTTTTTTCATATTTCTATGTATTTAAATGAGAAAGTTTACGGATTGATAAATTACGAAAAAAAAAGAGCGAAGTAAAGGGTTCTTTAAAAAAAGATATTATACCCTGATAAAAAAATGATAACAAGAGGAGATAGTGGGCTAAAATGCTGGTTGTCCACGCGATAAGTATTTATACCCATAGAATTTACGTTTTTTAACTGTTTACTATGATTGTTAAACCATATATTTTTGACAAGTTGGGATAAGATTCAACTTTAAACAGAATGTATGGGAAAACTCTACGATTTACTATTACAGGATATTCGTTTTGAAGAAGGCCTTAACGCGTGTATGAATTGTGGCGTTTGTACTGCTATTTGTCCTGCCGCAGAGTTTTATAAATATGATCCCCGCGAAATAGTTGATACCATTCAAACCAAAGATGAAGAAAAAACAGAAGCTTTGCTTAAAAGCGAAACCATTTGGTATTGTGGGCAGTGTATGTCTTGCAAAACACGTTGTCCGCGCGGAAATACACCGGCATTAGTAATTATGGCTTTACGTACATTATCTCAAAAACTGGGATATTTTACCGATTCAGAAAAAGGCCGCCAGCAGTTTGCTATTAAACGTACTGTTGGCGAAAATATCCTTAAATACGGGTATTGCGTTCCAACGTATGCTGTAGATCCAAAAATGCATCCCGAACAAGGGCCAATTTGGGAGCATATTTTTAATAACATCGATGATGTAATGGACAGGCTGGGAGGTAATTTAAAGAAAAAAGGTTCTGGTGCTTTACGCGAGATTCATCAAAAAAATTTAGACGAACTCGATAAAATATTTGAAGTAACAGGCGGATATAAACTATATGGTGAAATAGAAAATTATTCGGAAAAAAAAGCGGGAGAAATGGGCCTGGAATTTAAAAAAGAAGGAATTGATAACGAATACTTCAGGCATGTTTATACTTGTAATTCCGATAATCATGGTAAATAATGAAAGACGAAGGTAAAAAACAAATCTGGAAAGATTATCAGAAAGATATAGCTGACGATCATTACTATTATGTTCGAAGTTGTATCCGTCAGAGTTTTTTTCCTGCATCTGAAGAGTTTTTTTTAAGACTTTTAAAAGACGATTTAGGGAAAGATGTTTTTGATGATCCAAATCATACTACTTGCACAGGAATAGGTTACCATTCCGATATTGTATCTTTTGAAACCATAATGACAGTTGTAGCAAGACACTTTTCAATGATGAAAGAGTCGGGGTATAAAAACATTATTATCTCGTGTGTTACGTCATTTGGAATTTATACCGAGATAATTGAAACCTGGAAACATTTTCCCGAAGTACTTGCAAAAACACGTGAAAATCTATTTAAAGCCACAGGCCGTGAATTCGATATTCCGGAAAACATGGCCCATGCAAGCGATATCATTTATAAGTTCAAAGACGAAATAGCCCAAAAAGCAAAATACAGGTTAGTAAATCCAATAACAGGCAAACCTTTGAATATTGTCGAACATATCGGTTGTCATTATTCCAAGATGTTCCCAAAATATGGAGTAGGAGGAGCAGAATTCCCTGAAGTTTTAGCAGGAATGATTGATGCATGGGGAGGTAAAGTTATAGATTATCCCGAGCGCCGCCATTGTTGCGGTTTTGGGTTCAGGCAATACCTTGTACAGGCAAATCGAGGGTATTCTATTGCAAATTCGAAAAAGAAATTCGATTCAATGGAGCCTTATAAGCCCGATTTGATTCTTGCAAACTGTCCCGGGTGTACCATGTTTATGGATAAGTGGCAATATACCATTTCAGAAATGGAAGGGAAAACTTACGGAGAAAATCAGCAGGGGATACCGGTATTAACATACGAAGAGCTTGCCGGCCTGGTAATGGGATATAATCCCTGGGATTTGGGATTACAGTATCATCAGATTCAGTCGGAACCATTATTGCATAAACTGGGAATAGAATTTTCTATAGAAGACAAATACAAAACCAGGGACGGAAGGCAAATGCCAATTCCTGAATGTCCCGCGAATATAAATTACTGATTATGGGTAAAAAAGTTGTTGTAATAGGTGGCGGAATTACCGGGATGGAAGCATCCGTTCAGCTTTCGGCATTAGGGTATTCGGTTACGGTACTCGAAAAAGAAAGTCAGCTTGGGGGGCATTTGAACGACTGGACCGTTCTGTTTCCTAATTTGCGTAAAGGAAATGAAATTGTATCATTCCTTGAACACGGACTTGAGTTACAGGAAGTGAATGTAATTTATAATTCGAAAATCAGCGGGATAAAAAAAATTAATAAACATTACGAAATTGTTCTTGACAATCAAAAACAAATTATTGCTGATGCCATTCTTGTTGCTACAGGTTTTGATCTTTTTGATGCTCACCGAAAAGAAGAATTTGGATACGGAATTTACGAAAACGTAATTACATCATACGACCTTGAAAAAATATTCGCAGAAAAAGGAGAAATAAAAACACCATCAGGCATAAATCCTAAACGAATCGGGTTTATTCATTGTGTAGGCTCGCGCGACGAGAAAGTTAACAATCATTATTGTTCTAATGTATGTTGTGTTACCGGGGTTAAGCAGGCTATGGAGCTTAAAACACTTATTCCTGATGCCGAAATTTTCAATTTTTACATGGATATGCGCATGTTCGATACACACTTTGAAGAACTGTACCTGGAATCACAAAAAAAATATGGGATCAATTTCATCCGGGGCCGATTGTCGGAAGCAAATGAAACAATTGATAAACGAATAATTCTTAAAGTTGAAGACACATTAACCAGCCGGCCATTAAAAATGACAGTTGATCTGCTGGTATTGCTTGTGGGAATGGAACCATCGAAAGGTACCAAAGAAATTGCGAAACTATTGAATTTAAAGATGCGCGAAAGCGGATTTTTAAAACCCGAAGATGATCATACTTTGTCGAATGTTTCGAATATGCCCGGAGTATTTTTTGCCGGTACATGCAGCGGACCAATGTCGATAAAATACACGTTTACAGATGCACGTGCCGCGGTAACAAAAATAAATTGTTATTTGAAAGAATACGAGTTGCAACACAGGATTTTATTAAACTAGAAGAATGTCAGTTTTTGGATTTAAAATAAACGAAGCCAGAGTTATCGATTACGATAAAACCGATAAACGGATATTAAATTATTTGCTTGAAAACGAACCGAGCTTTAATCTTTGTATTTTTTGTGGTTCATGCACAGCAACTTGTTCGGCAGGTAATTTCACCGATTTTAATATCCGAAAACTGAAAATGTTTATTCGTCGTGGGCTGGTTAGCGAAATAGCAACCGAAGCAGAAAAATGTATGCTCTGTGGTAAATGTTTTTTGGTTTGCCCCAGGGGGGTTAATAACCGGAATATTATTTTAAAAGTACGTGATGCTTTAACTAAAATCGAAAATCATGAAATCTAGTTATTTTGTATGGCCATTTACTATTGGCTTAATTGCCCTGCTGGCATATTTGTTTGTTCGATTTGCCGTTTGGGTTTACAAACTTGAAAAAGAAGATAAGGCCCGGATTCGGAAAAATATTTTTTCTGTGAAATCAATTCAGGCAATAAAAGAGACTTTTATTGAAAGCTTATTGCATCACAACATATTTAAAACAAACAAAGTTCTTGGTTATATGCACATGAGCCTTGCATTTGGATGGCTTTTATTAATTGTTGGCGGACATATTCAAACATGGGTTTATTACAACAGCTTTTCGAATCCGGTATATGTACCAATATTTTTCGAGTATTTTGTACATAATAAAACGGGGATGTTATTTGGAGAAGCATTAACATTTACAATGGATTTTATTTTATTGTTTATTCTTACCGGTGTTGCTCTTGCTTATTTTAAACGATTTTATTCGAAGTTGTTCGGGATGAAAAAAACAACATCCCTAAAATTGGGTGATAAATTTGCATTAACATCGCTTTGGTTAATTTTCCCTTTGCGTTTATTAGCTGAAAGTACAACGGCTTCATTACATAATACGGGTGGATTTTTAACACAGAATTTGGGTAACCGGATATCCGGGTTTATTCCCGCCACAACTTTCGAACCTGTTTTTTGGTGGGCATATTCCATTTCTCTGGGAGTTTTCTTTATATCGTTACCTTTTTCGCGGTACATGCATATTCCTACAGAAATCCTGCTTATTGCATTACGAAAATGGGGAGTAAAATCGAAACAAACATTCGATTCTTTTGCCGATGTGGAGCTTCATGCCTGCTCACGCTGCGGAATCTGTATCGATCCTTGCCAGATGTCGTCTTCCGGTGTAAGTAAAAATACTCCCGCGAGTTACTTTTTAAAATCAGTCAGGGATAAAGAAATAAATTCTTACGATGCGCTGAATTGCTTAATGTGCGGACGTTGCGAAGAGAACTGCCCGGTTGGAATTACAACAACAAATCAAAGGCTGGCTCAACGAATAAATCAGGCGAATAACAAGCAAGGTAATTTTTCGTACTTAGAAGAAATCAATTATCAGGCTAAACCGGATGTTATTTATTTTGCCGGCTGTATGTCGCATCTGACTCCGGGAATTACCCGTTCGATGATTAAAATTTTTCGTAAAGCAAAAATAAACTATTGGTTTATGGATGAGGATGGTTCGGTTTGTTGCGGCCGCCCGCAAAAACTGGCAGGTAATTTAAAGGCTATGGAACAATTAATGGGTTTTAATAAAAAACGAATTGTTGAATCCGGGGCCAAAACAATAGTTACATCGTGCCCTATTTGTTTCAAGGTTTTTTCTGAAGATTATAACCTGGGAATAGAAGTTTTGCATCATACACAATATTTAAACCGGCTGGTTGATCAAAAACTTTTACCTGTACAGGCAGATAATAAAAAAGTAGTTTATCACGATCCTTGCGAACTTGGACGTGGAGCAGGAATATATGATGAACCAAGAAAACTACTTACACAGATTGCAAAACTAATAGTTACAAAACACGAAAAGCAAGATTCGTTATGTTGCGGGGGAAGCCTTGGGAATCTTGAAATTGAAGCTACAAATCGTTCCCGAATTGCTAAGGATGTTGTTGATGAACTTACCCGGACAAACCCCGATGTTATTGCAACAGCTTGCCCTTTGTGTAAGAAAACATTTATAAAAGTAGCCTCTGTTCAGGTTTTGGATATTGCAGAACTGATAGCTATGTCAATTCCTGAACCAAATGAACGAGTAGAAAAATATAAGGATATTACCGTGCTCCAGGAAGAATTGGTATAGAACCATCAGGGTGCAATGAACTGATTTCTCTCCCGGTGATTTAGCGAAATTGTTATTAAAACAGGTTATTCCCGTTATTTCAGACAGTTCATTTGCGCTGCTTCGGGGACTGATCAGGATTGAAAAAATCCGGATACCAAACGGTACTTGCCAGTATCAAAACCAGAGCCAGGAATTTATTGTATTGAAATCATTCAACAATCAAATTTAAACAGGATTTTTTATCTTATTAAGGTTATAGTACCTGAAATACGGCTTAATCCATTTTTTAGGTAAATGATATAATAGTACGAATCCATAGGAAGATCTTTCCCATTATATGTTCCGTCCCAGAATTGTGATTCTTTGTATCCTTTCGAGTAAAATACACGAACACCCCTTCGATCAAAAACTTCAATTTCTGCATTGGGGTATAGCTCTTCCATATCATAAATGCTCCAGAAATCGTTAATTCCATCATCATTTGGAGTAAATGCATTTGGAATCGTTATACAAAATTCTGTTCCGCTGGGTACTGTTATCATTGATGTGAGTTCACATAAGTTTTCATCCTGAATACTGATTTCATATCGTCCCGATCGGATAGTGCTTATGCTGTCAACGGTTAATCCATTACTCCAGAGAATATTGTAGTATCCCATTCCGCCGCTTATATTGAGTACTACCGATCCATCCTGGATATCGGGGCAGGATGAACGCACAATCTCTGGATTTATAGCCAGTTGTTCCGGTTCAATTATTTGAACAATTGTATCTATATGGCAATTTTGAGCATCGAATATATGGATAGCATAATCACCTTCACCCAGCATGGATGCTGAAGGTTCGAGAGTTCCGTTTTCCCATTGGTAAATATATGCAGGAGTGCCTCCATACATATCTATTGAAATATAACCATCTTGATAGCCAAAGCAAGTAATATCTCCTTTTGTTACCTGGGCTATAAGAGGGTCGGGCTGCGTTATTTCAAGCGCCTGTGTTTCAACACAGTTGTTCTTATCTGTAACAGAAATAGTATATGTTCCGGGTTCAAGCGATGTAGCTACGCTGTCGATTAATAATGCATCGTGGCTCCAGGTGTATGAATATGGCAAAACTCCGCCTGTTGGGGATAAGGAAATTTCTCCGTTATTATATCCAAAACAGGTAATGTTGATTTTTTGTAAATTTGTTTCAATTTGTTCAGGTTCTTTAATTTCTGCAGCGTTTGATGTTGAACACCCTTTATTGTCCAAAATATTTACAGAATAATTTCCCTGTGACAGGTTGTAAATGGAATTAGTTACTTCATTATTCGACCATAAAATTGAATATCCTCCATTTCCTCCACTAATAAGAACTTCGGCTGTTCCGTCGGCATTACCATAACAACTGATATCTGTTTTGATAATTTCGGCAACTAATTCATCGGGTTCGAGTATGGTATCAGAATTATATATTTTACAATTTCTTTCATCGGTTATTGTTACAGTATAAATATTGGGGCCAAGGTTATTAATAACCGCAGTCGTGTCGCCCGATGACCATAAATAGCTATGGGTTCCGTTTCCACCGGAAGATGTTAATTCTATTGATCCATCCTGATTGCCAAAGCAGGTTACGTCTGTTGAAACCAGGGTTGACCAGAATGGAGGAGGCTCATCAATTGTTGATGTATCAACAACTTCGCATCCACGTGTATCGGTAACAGTAACGTAATATTCTCCTCCCGAGAGGCCATAAATAGAATCACTGGTTGCTCCATTATTCCATGAGTAAGTATATTCACCTTCGTTACCTCCCCATGCAGAAACTTTGGCCGTGCCGTTGGCATCTCCCGCACAATAAATACTTGTTGATTCTGTATAAGATTCCAGTAACGGGGGCTCGCTTATTACAATATTTCCGGATGCTTCACATTCAGATGTTGATTTTAAAACAACAGAGTAATTTCCCGGAGGTAAATTATATCGTTCAGTTCCTAAAAATCCATCATCAACCCAAATTATTGTATCGGCGGGGCCAACGGTTGTAAATTTAATCCATCCATTATCCATTCCATAACAGGTAACATTATCCCAGTCATACGATGGCAATGAAACCTGTCCCGGTTCATAAACCAGTATAGTTGTGTCAATTGTACAATTTTTGTAGTCGGTAAGGGTTAAAAAGTAAAATCCTCCGGATAAATTTACAATTGCAGAATCAGTTGATAAAGGGCTGGGAGTATAAATATCTTCATCTTCCCAACTATATGAATATGCTCCATTACCACCTGTTTGTGACATAATAATATATCCATCCTGTAAACCAAAACACGATACCTGGTCTTTATCTGCCAATACAGGGGTTAACCTGCCTGGTTGTTTTATCTCTATCGATTCGGTTGTTGTACAGCCCTGGTTGTCTGTTACAGTAACCGTGTGAACTCCTATAGGCAAACTGTCGGCAAAGAATGATGTTTGATTCAATGGATCATCCCATGCATACGTAAAGACATTTATCCCGTTTTGAGCAACGAGAGTAGCATAACCATCTGAATCGAGGTAGCAGGTTACGCTGTCTTCGGTAAATTCATTATTTACACCATATTCAAAATAAGTATCAGCTGTTGGGTGAACAGTAACCATAGCTGTTACTTCCGATCCGGCAATACAACCTAAAGCCTCAATTTTCGGGGTTATGTAATAAGTTACTGTTTGAGGTGTAGCTGGTGGACCGGGTAATCCTGTCGGGTTATGTAATGAATCTTCGAAAACATACTGGTTTGTAAGATTTGAACCGGATGAGTTACCTGTTACTCCTCCTGTTGGAATCGAAAAATAATCAAATTTTACTTCTCCGTTTGTAAACACACTTTGTGATCTTAGTGTTACCCGATCGTATGTATCGTTACAAATGGTATCTCTGAAAACGGTTGCAGTAACCTCTGGTGTTGGATTAACATAAATACGAACAGTATCTGCAATTCCCTGGCAATAAGTAGAAAATGGGCCGGTCGGGACAATACGATAAACTACATAATCGTAAGTATTGGTAGGGTTGTTTAAGATTTGTTGTATTGTATTTCCCCCGGTTAAAATTGTAGTGGCTCCTAAAATGTTTCCTGCACGGATTACTTCTAATGTAAATGTTGTATTTAATACATCGCTGGTAATTAAAACGTTCGTTGTATTGTTATTACATAATGTGTCTGTTTGTGGTGTTGCTGTGGCAACAGGAATAGGATTTACAGTTAATGTTGCTGACGAATTGCTTATTTTAAAATTCCCGTTAGCATCTGTTACAATAACCCTATACTTATACCCATTCATGCTTAGGTCTGTTGGGGACAATAACAGGGTGTTTGTTTTAGTACCGGAGTATATGCCACCATCAGAAAGGTTACTCCAACCACCAATAAGCCTGTGTTCCTGCCATTGATATGTCAGCGGGTTTTTACCCGTTGCAACAACCGAGAACCAGGCATCTTCTCCATCGCAAACGGCGATGCTTTGGGGTTGAATCCTTATTCGCGGAGATACATGCCCCACGGCAAAATCATTGCCGGTACCCAGGATATCTCCTGTTAAGTTATTTCTATATGTTACAGTTCCAACAGCATCGCCATGCGATCCGTCCAATAACCAATCTCCTCCTTTAGGCCGTTTAATAATCCGGGTTATATCCTGGATCGAAGGGATAAATCCTGCACCATCTAAATGAATAGTGTAATTTGAGCTCGAAAAGCCATTCTTGGATGTCAGGCTCCAGTAACCATCATTAAAGGCTGAATCTACTTCAACACTATCTTCTTGTAACGGGGTTCCCGCATCAACTAAAGGTAAACCCAGGTTTCCCGGATCGGAAGAAATGAATTCTGAAAGTATTGAACCTGCTGTTGGTAATGAATTTGGTTTCAAATTTAAAGGGTTGTAATTGTCGGCGCTTCCAATAGGGAAAAGATAATTGTCAGCCGCGTTAATTCCACGTTCAAACTTACCTAATACACGGCTGCCGGTAACCGATGTATAGTTTAAAGCGGATGAAGCCGGATTGGTTAGAAATAAGGTGTTAACTCCGGGGTCGATATTTCCGAGCGATAAGGTAAGCCTGTTAGATACTGTAACCTGTTGGGGCAACAGAATTCGATTATTCGAGGCTGCGCCGGAATTATTAATTACCAGATTGTAAAAGCTCTCGCCTCCGGCTTTGGTAATTGTTTGATTGTTGTTCCCATTAAACTGAACCGTACTTGCATCAGGGTTAAATGTACCCGTGTTAATCCAGTCCCCGGCCAAATTAAAATACCCGTTACCACTTGTTGTGGCAGCATTTATATAATCGCCGGAAAGGTTAAGGATTCCGTTGTTAGTAATAGACCCTGAAATATTTGCAACGGTATCGGTATTTACCACAACACCTCCTGTTAAGCTTATATTTGCTCCACTATTGGATATTACCTGTGCATGGGTGTTTTTTAATTGTAAAAGCATTGCAAAACATATCACAACAGCAAATTTCAGAACGAAATCTGTTCTTGTGCTAACACTCATCATATGTTTAAATGCCTTGTTCACTTTTTAATTTTTCTTCCACTTTTCCTGTCCACCGCTAGCGGTGGATAAAAGGGGTGGAATTACCTTTTTTATCTTTTAATTTATTAGAATCTAAAAAACCACCGTCTTTGACGGTGGTAATGTATGTTTTAGCTTTGCTAACTAAATTTTTTTAAATTAGTAGCATGGTAAAATAT
>C687J13239_1001040_pt1 | contig 12402 bp, 5 predicted proteins | sample RifGroD2_FD_13239 | JGI IMG/M metagenome (IMG submission 13239) | reverse complement strand
GGTAATGTAATTCCTCAATATTACACTGCAATGTATGCAAAACATTCTGGTGCACTTGCTCTACGATCAGTTTATATTAGAAATCTTGAACGTCTTCAACGTTATAATAAAGATCTTTCTGTAGAGTCCAAGGCAAAAATTGTAAGTTTACTAGAAGAATTATATGAGACAGAAGTTAAAGTTCTTAAATATATTAATCTTATTGAAAAATATAATAGTCTTTCTGATTTATTTCCTAATTCTCAAGAAAAAATGTTCAATCCAAAATTACTTGACAAAATAACACAAAAATATGAGACGATGTTACAAAAGAAAGAACGCCGCGAAAATACAATTATGGATGTTCTTGAAACACTTGTAAAATCTGTAAAAGAACAGACACCTGAAACAGTAGAACGAGTATCTCTCCCAAATCCTATTGCTAACACTGAATTTTAATAAATAATTAATATTTTTAAATAAAAATATTAATTTTAAAAAGATAAATATTTTTTAAATATTTATCTTTTCATGAATTAAGATTTATTAATATATTTGTTTTACAAATATATTGATAAATCCTAATTTTCGAAAGCTAATCCACCTAATCCTGAAATTATTCTTAATATATTAATTGATTTACAATACACTCTTATTTTACCAGGATGAGAATATGATAAATTTGTATCAAGTGTTAATACTAATTGTATTGTATCTATTTTACTAAAATTACATGATCCAGATGGTTGATGTTCTTCTGGATTTAAACTGAATGAATAAACGTTTATGCCTTCAGAAGGAGGATATGAATGATAATAATATGATTGAACCCAATTATAAAAATCTCCAGTTTTTTCAGCAGTTCTTTCATGTCCATTTAATAATATTTTAGCTTTTCTGATTATATTTATACCATTATTAATATCATAATTATTAGTATAATTAAATTTGTCTTTTAAATTTCCACTACCTATATAATCATATTGTGCCCTCCAAATTAATTCTTTACATGGATGGCTATACCCCAAATTAATTGTAGCATTATTATTTATCAATATATGATCTCCATCACATTGTATTTGTTCAATTAAATATTCATGATTTGAATTAGTAAATTTAATTCTTTCTGGAATATCAAGAAATACAAAATTAACATATAAGAATGCTTTTGTAATAGTTGGTTCACTTGCTAATTTTACATTTATTTTTATTTCTGTTACTCCTGGTGTTGGTGTACATATTTGTCTACTAGTACTACCAGTAATAGTATAATCATATACTGATCCAGTTGTTGGTGCAGAACGGAATGATCCATCGATTGTATTATAATATAATGTTTTTGTAAATTCATCAAAACCAATATATTGTCCAACACTAGTTGTTGTCCCAATTGTTTGTGATATAAATTCATAATCATCAAAATGTACAAATTGATCATTTATGACGATTGATGCGGTTGGTCCAATAATATAACAATCTTTTGCCTGGTTAAATTCAACATGAATTTTAACATCATTATATTGTAATGCTATAATTGGTAATGCTAGACCACTATTTCTACAAAACCAAAATTGTAATGGAATTGTTAATGTATATGCATCTTTACCATTTGAAAAATCATATAAATCAGAAATATTTCCAAGCATATTATCTAATCTTGTTTGATCTTCCGTTAATTCTTCCCAAATATTAAGCCAATCTCCATAATGAGTATCAATAATTTGACCACCAATTTCTACTTCTATTTTATTAATTATTCCATAACCTATTTTTTTAATCCATGCAAATTTATAAATAGTATTTATTTCGCCAGTTGTACTATTGACAAATTGTGGTATACTTGGAAGTTCAACATGTAAATAAATTTGTTCTATTAAATCTGCCAATTTAGATATAGTACAACTACATTTTTCGCCAAATTTAGCAATATTTCTAAAATATTGTGGTATTGGTTCCATCGCAAATGGAGTATGTCTTTTATATACAACTTTAAAATATGTAATTTGTGGATCATTTGTTAAATATAAATCTTCAACACCTCGTGCCACTAATTGTATTAATCCACCAGTCATTAATATCCTACTATATAATTAACAATTTTATTTATTTTTAATTATAATTACGCAATATTTATTTTTATACATAATTCCATGATTGCGCTCCTATTCCACTCATTATACGTAGTAAATTATATGATCTTGCATATATCCGTAATTGTGCAGTATCTCCACTATCTAAATAATTATTTATCAATTCCAATACTAATTTTGGTTCAGCACAAAAACTAAAATTAAATGATCCAGATGGTTGATGCTCTAATGGGTATAATGCAAATGAATATACATTTACTCCTTTAGTTGGACTACTATTATAACATTCATATGGTTGAACATTATTATAATAATTTCCATCCCTGGGTAACATTCGATCTTGTCCATTACATTTAATATATGCAGTACTAACTGGATTTTCTCCAATACCATATGTCAAATCAATTAAATTGTCAGTTTGCTGTTTTTCTAATTTATAACTAAACCATATTGAATAATTTGTTCGGAAATATTCTAATGTTTGTGTTGGTACAGATCGTAAAGATGATGAGTAATTATAATATTGTCGTGTTCTTGATTGTGATTGAGAAATAAAACTATTTTTTTGTAATACCCATACAATATCTTTACATGGATTATGGAATTCAATCGGAGCCATAATATTGGTATCCGTACTATTAATAGTTTGTCCACCATTATATTGATATTGTTCGATTAAATATTCATGCATATGTTCTGCAAATTGTTTTCTTTCAGGTTCATCTAAATAAACATAAGTTGCCATCAATTGCATTTTAAAATTAGGTGTTTTATTAAAATCAGTATATTGTTCAAGTAGCATACATTCATCTAATGATCGTAATTTTACTCTAACATATATTTTTGTATTTTGTAATGCAACTAATGGTAACGCTAATCCACGATTTTTATTAAAGAAAAATGGTATTGGAATATATAATTGATATGAATCTTTTTGATTTTCATTAATTGTATATAACTCTGGTACATCTCCAATCATTTTTAAATATCCTTCATCAGTACAATCTTTTTTACCAATTTCATATAATATATTTATCAAATCACCAGTAAGAAAATTAACTTCTTGATCATTTAATTTTAATTCAATTGTATCAATAATAAAATGACCAATACGTCGTATCCATGCTGAATTTCCATGCGTTCTTGTCCTATTTTGAATATCTGTTATTGTATCTTCTAAATTAATTAATGTTGAATATGCTGTATAACTACTAGTGAGATATGTAGTAAGATTTGTGAGTATACGTGTATCGTCAGTTGATATAAATAAATGAGTTATTCGTTGTGGTTGTTCTAATATTGAAATAATATTATAAGGTATTATTTTATAATCAGTATCTGTATAATTAATATCAATGTTAATATTTCTGTATTTTTTAAATATAATATCTTCAAATATTTGTAAATAATAATTGTATTGATTTAATGTATCATCTGAATAATTTTGTAAATACATAAAATGTGATTTGTAATTGTCTAGTGTATTCACAATTTCATTATTTTTTCGTGAGATAACATGAAACATATTTTCAACATTCATTTGTTCTGAATATATTAATGTTCGTATATCAATATAATAATATCTTTCTGGAAATAATGAATATGGACTTGAATCAATATCATAACCTTGTTTTAATAAATTTCCATTTGTTATCAAATATTGTTTATAAAATATAAAATCGTTCAATAAATCATCATATTCAGAATTAAATAAATGATATCTTGAAATATATCGTGTACTTGTATCATAACTAAATCCATATGGTAAATCAGTTGTCCGTTTTATGATTGTTTCGGTCGAATCTGTATATTCCAAATATGGTGGTAATCCTATATAAAATGGATCTTCAATTTTATCTTTTTCATCTTGTGTAATTATACATTGTTTATACAAATAATAATTTCTATGACCTAAATAATTTGTAAAAGCATTTGCAACGGTCGTCTCTATCAATGTCATAAGTTCAGTATCTTCTTTATTTACATTATTTGGGTCAACTAAAATATCATAAATTATTGTTTTTAAATTAGTTCCAGTGCCATAAATAATATTATAAATATCAGTCCGAATTTCTCTATGTTCTGGATCAATAACTACTTCAACATTATTAATAAATGTAGATTCTCCATCAATAACAGATAATGGTCCTAAAAGAGAAGTTTTTTCTTCTGCGGTCATAATACAATTTTTATACCAAATATAATAGTCGCTATCGTAGAAATCATAATTTCCTTTTGTTAATGTGATATGAGAATCTGTTAATAATTCATTAATTTCATCTTTGCCAGTTAATCCACTTGTATTTATAATATTTTGATATGTATTTATTAAATTTGTTTTAATTATAAATCCTTTAAAATTTGTTTCGAATGCTCCTTCAATTAATTCCAATATATTCAAATTATTATTAAATATTATAAAATTTGTTTTCAATAATAATTGTTGTGCATCAATTGTGTAATGACTATTGAGTTCTGTAAATACTGTATCTGATGCATTTGGATATAATGTAGTATCATCCGTAGCATATTCTGGTTTTAAATTTGTACCATCAGTAGTAATAACATTTAAAATTTGTTGTTGAATAATATCCATATCAACTGAATAATATAATGATGCGTCTAGCTGAACATATCTTATTTTTAATATATTTTTATTTTTATTATAATAATCTAAATATGTATTGTACATTACATCACTTACTTCTTCTAAATATCCAATTATTTCTGTAAGTGATGGAATTGTCATTATAGTTGCATTATATGGAATTATTGTCATATTTAATGTTGCAAGATTGTCAATCACAACATTATTAACATCAAATTTTTTTTTATTATACACAATTCGTGTATTAGATTCTATTTCTTCGTTATATAAATCAGTTGAATATCCAACATTTAATTCAACATCTGTTAAATTATTAAAGAAATTATAATAATCATTCAAATATGTTGTAAATAAAATAATTAAATCATTATATATATAATTTGTTTCCAGATTATCAAATATGTCAGAAGTAAACAATGCTTTGATTTCATCATCTGATAATCCAGTAATAACATGACCTTTATCAACCAAATATGCTTTAATATTTACTAAAGTTGGATCAACTGTTGCTACCAATTCAGTGATCAATTCATTCATAATACCATCTCTCGATTGTAATCTATTATAAAATAAATAAGCAGCCATATTCATCTTTTTCTTTCCTGTTACAGGATTTCCAATTGTATACGATCCAGGAATTTCTTGTGATGTGACTAATATATCATGATACATTTTCATTATTGTTTCTGTTTTTTGCAATTGAAATTCATTACTTACAACGGTTGATACATCTATTATTTTATAAATTTCTACTAAATATTGTAATAATAAATAATTTGTAAAGAAAACTTTTTCAGTAGCTGATCCAAATATAGTCACTAATGTTGTAGTAGCTAAATATGATGTGAGTTCTGCATCAATATCAATATATGTATTTATAACTGATGTAATTGGATAATTTAATGCTGGTACTGATTGAAATACAATACGATTACTAACTAGTACAATATTATAATTTCCGGTTTCATATGTTCCAATTAATTTTGAAGTCGTACCAGTTGGATTTGTAATATTTGTTACATCAATTGTTCCTAATAATGTCGCATAAGTAGAATCCCATATATTATATATTCCAATATCTCCTGTACCAATTGCGGTTCCAATAGTAAATTCATATATTAAAGTATGTTCTTGAAAAAATGTAATTGTTTTACATAAATCATGTAACATATAATATTGAATTATATTAATTGTATCATTTAATGCACTTGATAAATCTGTTTTAAGAAGTCGAGAATAAGTTGTAGAAGTTGTATCAATAAAATCGATATATTTAATTACTCCATCGGAAACGGTATTTGCATAAACTGGTGTAGGTGTCGCAATATTTTCTCGATAAAATAAATTTGTAAATGTCGCCCATTTTGTAGCATCAACACCAATTTCTCCACCACTACCATCAATATTTGATAAATTATCAGGATTAGTACTTGTAAACACATATCCACGATAAGAAACATTATTATTTTTAAATAATGCATTATAAATATTTCGTAATAATAATGGATCAACTTTAATTGTTTTATTCATGCTAGTATAAATATATGTTTGATATTCAGAATTTGATAAGTTTTGTGTTAAAGCTGTTTGACTATGTGCAAATTCATATGTATTATGTACATCTTGTAATATATTAATTACTGATGCTAATTGTTTAGTTTTATCAGTATATATATTTGTGACAAGAGTTGTCACATTATTTATTAATATATATTCAGTTGATATACTTTGTTTTGTCGTACGTAAATATAAATTATCTTGCGTAATAGTTGAATTATTATAAATAAAATAATAACCCACATTATCTTGAGATCCCCAATCAATTGTAATATCTCCAATAACAATTAGTTGTTCATGTGATGCAGTTGTTATTATATCAAATATTTGTTTTACATGCGTATCATTTCCATCTGTTATATATTTATTAATTACAGATGATACCGCAAGACGTTTTGGAGAAATTAAATACATTGTTTCAGTTGTATAACGAATATTTGTCGTATCAGTTGGTTGATCGCCATAGAATAATTGTAAAGTAGTTTTTCCACCAATATAATTTATATCAGATATTTGTTCATAATTTATTGGTTTACTTGTATTTATTTGTGGTGTATTATAAATATAAACATAGGATCCGTATAATGGATATCCCCATTGTGCATCATCTTCAATATTACCATCAAGTTGTATAATTGTTGTATTGTCCGCAATAGTAGGAATAATTAATTTTATTTCATTCACATGTAATTCATTTCCATCAGTAATATAATAAATCGGTAATTCACATAATATTTTTAAATTTGTTCCATCGAAATCAATAATCGAAATTATTCGGACATACGCAATTGGTATTTTGTCAACGACTGAAATATTATCACTATAAATATATAATAATTGTTTTATGGAAAAATATCCCCATAAATTTTGAATATCAGAATTTACAGTAATCTGATAATTTCCACTTATATTTTCAATCAAAATAATCTGTTCATAATTTCCCATAACTCCATCTGATATATATATTGGTGGATCAATTTGTAATGTACTAATATCATATGTTGTATTTTCTTGAATTGCATATAATGTATTAAAAAAATTTTGATAATTAGTTAATACATTATCAATTATATCACAATATAGAATAGTAGTGTAGTTATTATTAACATCAAGTGTTGTATCCATTGAATTAATTACGGCAGTTGTAAATCGTTGATATGAATCATTGACTAGTAATATAATATTATTTGGTTGTAAATTATTTGTAAAATAATCTTCAACATTTACTTCTGTTGTAATTTGTAATCGATCTGAACTATAATTATTTAAATCAATTATTTTTAATTCATTTTTTTTTGGATATGATAATTCGATTCTATTATATGTTTTTATTTCAGGATTTAAAATAATATTTGTATACAAATAATCATATAATTCATTCAAAATTTTTGTATCTGAGTACAGAAAAACATTTGTAGTTGTAGATAAATATTTACGATATAATAACATATTATTATATAAATCTCCATATAATGCAACTTCAGATACAAAAAAATATAAATTTAAATCATCAGTAAAAGTATACTCGAACGAATCAACAGTATAAACATCAGTAGAATGTTGTACTTTTAAACTCTGTAGATCTATATTAAAATTTGTCGAATTAAATAAATAAGTTTGTTCATATGTAGTTGGTATATAATAAGTAACATTTGATGTTGTATTTATCCAATTCAAAAGTTTTAATAAATCTGCAACAACAATATAATTTGAACTTATATTATCAGGAGCAATTTTGACCAAATAATAATTAATATATGCATCATTTGTATGTTCTAAATATTTGATTAATTCATTGGTCTTTGTTATAATTTGTTGTTGTTCATTAATATCTGTATTTGTAATATGATTATCGATTAATAATCGTTGTATTTCTTCTTCTTTTGTATATTTAAAATTTAATAATACTTCTGGTAATGTTATTTTTAGCATTAAATTATCTAATAAATCTCCATTTTTTGGAATTTCACATTCATTTGATTTTCCAAATAATGGTTTTTTAAACGATATATCAATTTGTTCTTGTGAAAAATTACCATATCTTAAATATACATTTTTAAAAAAAGTTATCTCTGGAATACCAGTCAATAAAAAATCTTGTGCACCATATGTAATTAATTGTAATAATCCACCGGTCATTTATTTACTAATAACACATATTTTTTTATATTGATTTAATTTTAATTCAATTTTGAATTAATAGTTTATTTTAAATAAAAATATTCTAATATAATTTATTCATGAATAAATTATATTTATCTATTATAAAAGAAGATATTGAAAAAACACAAACAATTCTTGACGAATATATTAAAGATATTCCAAAACTATTCGAAGAAATCAAAAAATATATATCTATGTCACAAGATAATTATTCTGATTTATTTATAAATAGTGTTAAATGTATAATTTTAAAATTGTATGAAACTGACCAATATGATGCCATTAATAATTTATTTATGTTTTTCTGGAATGATAATAGATTTTCAAAAATAAGTATTTTTTTAAATACTATTTGTTCAAATTTAAAAAAAATAAATTTAATGAGAGAGAAAATATTGGATATAATTAAATTAATACAACCACATCTTCAAATTATTACAAATAATATTAATGACATCAATATATTATTAAACATTCAAAATACTATTACAAATCATTTACTACCAATAATTTTGGCATTGAATGATAATTCTTTTGGTGGATGTAGTTTTAGCACTGTATTAAATTTAGAACCATGTACCACAAATGAAATGTATATTATTCAAATAATTGAAAGATTGCAGAATTCAATTGAATTATTAGATATTGAATTTTTTCAATATTTCAAATTAGAAGTAATAACTTATTCTACATTTATTAAACTTAATTATAAAGATAAAATAATGTATTTTACTAATATTGTATTATCATTACAATCAATTTTCCAATCAATAATAAATTTAATTGATAAATATATTGATTATAATATTAATACATTAAATTTACTCATAACATCCAATTTTATTGGAAATTGTTTTATTAATATATATACAAATTGGATTAAAAATAATCAACCAATACGTATAGATCAATTGAATGAAATGGGGAATAATGCTGATATTATTGATACTGAAGATATGCTAAATATTAATAATGGAAATTATGACAATGATCAATATTTATTATTAGATGAACAATTTGATTCAAATATACAAAATGAAATTGAATCTTTAATTGAAACAATTGATATTGAAAATAATCAACCTAAATAAAAATATAGATATATTTTTATTTAATACAATTTATGCAAAAGCTAATATTTATGCAAAAGCTAATCCGGCCATGCCTTTTGAAATTCTCAGAACATTATAATTTGTTGCAAATATTTTAAAATTAATATAATCATCATCCAAAATAATTTCATCAATTAATTCTTGAAGAAAATTCACTTGTAATGTAACATGTTGTAATTGGGTCATATTGCATGAACCAGATGGTTGAAGTTCTTCTGGAATTAATGCAAATGAATATACATTTATTCCAAGTATTGGTGTTGATGAATGGTGTGTATATGGTTGTACATAATTATAAAAAATGAATGTTTCTTTGGGAGTTCGATTTAATCCATTTAATTGTATATTACAAGTATCTATTGGATTATATGAATTTGTATGTCCTGGTAAATCAACACTATATGAACTATATAATTTATTTGTTTCTACATCACTATTTTTTTGAGCAACCCATATAAATTCTTTACATGGATGTACAAATGTAAGTTCAAATGTCTTTTCACGTGTTGTAATATTATTATATTCATCTCGTTGTACTTGTTCTATTAAATATTCATGAGATGATTGAGCAAATTTAGTTCTTTCATCTCTATCCAGATAAATATAATCTACCAATAATGATGCATTCGATAAACTAATATAATTTTGTAAATCATTATTACTATTATCATAATTATAAAAACAACAATTTTCTAATTCATTAAATTTGACTTTAATAACTATTTGACTATATCTCATTGCTACAATTGGTAATGCTAATCCATTATTTCGACAAAACCAAAATTGTAATGGTATGTATAATGAATATGCTCCTTTTTCATCTTTTGAATATGTTATTAAACTATCAACATTTCCAATCATTTTATTTGATGTAATATCTTTAAATGGATTTCTTGATAATTCGTTCCAAATATGTAACCAATCATTATAATGTCTATCAATACGTTGACCTCCAATTTCTACATCGACATAATCCATAATAAAATATCCTAATTTTTGTATCCACGCAAATTTGATATTTGTATTATTAAGTTCATTATACGCATCTAATGCAGTTAAATATACATCATATAAAACTTTATGTATTCTTATCAAGTGATATTTTACATTTTCATTTGCTATAAACATTTTTTCTTTTTGTTGTGCGGCCGTTAAAGAAGTATCATTTAAAATTTGTAACATTTGAGTCCGAATATCTGTTTGTGTATTCCATTGACTTACTTGTTGTTGGAGAGATAAATCAGTAATATAACTAAAATCGATATTTTGTTTAATAGTTGTATAATCTTCATAATCAATTTGAGAAAAATATGTTATTATTGTACTATTTATTGATGTTGAAGTTGATGTTGCAACTTGATAATTATTATAAATTGCAATATATCCTGCTAAAACGTAATCAGCATATGATTTAAAATTATCCTGTCCATCCCATGCAGTAGTTTTATCAGATAATAATACTGCAAGATTTGCAATATCAGTACTTGTTAATGGAATTTGTATATCAACATCTGGAAGATCTATTTTTAAAATCATTTTATGAACTAAATCACCATCTGGTAAAATATTACATTGTATTTGTTCACCAAAATTAATATTTCCATCAAAAAATTGTTCAACCGTATCTATAGAAAAATTGGTGTGTCTTCTATACACTATTTTAAAGAAACTAATTTCAGGATTACCTGTAAGAAAAATATCTTGCGTTCCATAGGTTATAATTTGTACCAATCCTCCTGTCATTATACTATTAAAATATAATTAGTTTTTGTTTTGAACAATTTAATTTGATAATTTATAAATAAATTATCAAATTAAATCGCTACGATAAATTATTATTGCAATGGATTGCAATAATAATTTATTGAACAATTTAATTATTATTGCAATAATAATTAAATCGCTATGATAATTTAATTTAATAATTATCCAAATAAAAATATTATGATATAATATATAAATTTAAAATAATGGAACCAGAACGTATTGAAACAAATATTCGCGAAATTTTTGCACGTGCGATGAAATATTTAATTCAAGGAATTATGGTAGCTATTGCGGCTCGTTATATTCCTACACAAAAATTAGATATTAAAGAAATTATAATGCTTGGAATAACTGCAGCATTAACATTTGCAATTCTTGATACATTTGCTCCAGCAATTTCTAGAGGAGCAAAGATGGGCGCTGGTTTATCAATTGGATCTGCACTATTAGGAGGAATAAAGACTATTTAAAATTATTATATTTTTGATAAAGTAAATTACTTTATCAAAAAAATGAAATAATTATATATTATTACTTAAAAATAAATATATTAGTAAGTAATATAACAAAACAAAATGAATTTTTTAAATAATTTATCATTCGACACAAATATTGATATTGATACTGATATTCTTCCGCCAAATCCAAGTGGTTGTATTCATGGTAGTTGCAGTGTACTACTTGGAGATAATAAAACACAAAAATTAGTTAAACATATTAAAAAAAATGATTTAGTTAAAACACCTTCTGGAGTTGCAAAAGTAGTATGTGTATTCAAAATTAATTTCCAAAATTATAATCAAAAAATGGTCGAATTTGATAATGGTTTAATTATTACTCCATATCATCCGATTAAAAATAACAATGTATGGACTTTCCCATGTTCAATTAGTCCAATAAAAGACATTGTATGTGATGCAGTATATGATTTTGTATTAGATCATGGTCATATAATGATAATAAATGGAATAGAATGTGTAACACTAGGTCATAATATAAATGATAATGAAATAATTAAACATCCTTATTTTGGAACAAATGCTGTTATTAATGATCTACAAAAAATAACTGGCTATAAATCTGGATATATTAGTGTTAATCCAACTGATTTAATAATGAAACGAGA
>C687J13239_1001037_pt1 | contig 12420 bp, 8 predicted proteins | sample RifGroD2_FD_13239 | JGI IMG/M metagenome (IMG submission 13239) | reverse complement strand
CTCAACAGCATTGCAACATATATTAAGAATCTCGCTCAAGATTATAATGGATATGAGTACAAAGATGATTCCGATTTAGAAACACAATATGATCCAACAGCATGGTGGCACTGGTATGTCAATGGTAGTGTAACGATTCCTAAAAATAAGAACCTGACTGTACCCGATAATCGACTTTTAGTTATTCAAGGAAATCTAGTCATGAATGACAATAGCATCATTACTGGAAATGTGTTCGTTAATGGCAGTTTAACAATCAATGGAAAAGTAAATACTGTACAATCGATTAGAGGGACACTCTATGTTGACGGAAACGTAACTACATCACGACCTCTATCTCTTGGTACAGAAGATCGACCAACCTTCATTTTCGCGACAGGTAATATTTCTTTTAGCAGCTCTGTAACTGGTGTAGGTTACTTTTTATGTCAAGATTTCACAGCAACCAAGAGTAGTGCAGATATCACAGGTGGAGTATATGCAGCAGATGTTGCTAAACTACCACCTGATGGTATTATCGCACAAGAAAATCTTGATGAAACTGAATTTTATACGTATGCTATCCCTGAAATATTATCAATCGAAGGTGGGAATCCTGAAGTTATAGAATTCATTTACACATTCCCGAAATTAAACTGAACTTCTGGACAGCCGACTGGCTGTCCTTTTCCTTATCTTTATGAAAAGTTACATAGTATTTGTTTGTATTCATTTATATTTGTGAGATAATAATAAGGAGGTGAGTTTCATGAAATATTTAATCGCATGCGATCTCGATGGATCCTTACTGAACAAGCAGGGTGAACTGACAGAAAAATCAATAACAGTACTAAATCATTTAAGAAGACTAGGTCATATCGTTGTTCTTGCTACAGGAAGACCATTTGGCGGAGCAATCGCGAAATATAAACAAATCGGTTTGGATACCGTGTTAATTACTGATAACGGCGGTTGCATCGAAAATCCGATGGATACCACCTTTGCCAAGCAAAAAACGTATATCCCTCTTGAAGTGATGCACCAGCTTTTCATTTTCAGCAAGCCTTTCATCGTTTCTGCCTTCTTCTCGACTGAAACAGTCGTTTATGCATACAAATACGATCCAAGACTTGAAGAATTCTTCAGCGGCGTCAATAGCAATATCGTCGTTGAAAAGGAATTTACAGATTTGTCGATTGAACCGACAGGTATTGTTTTCCTAATTGAAAGAGACTCGATGAAGACATTTGAACATTATATTGATGAACAATTGGGTAATACGCTATCCCATCGTTTATGGGGTGTAGATCACCGTTTTGGTATTTATGAAGTTTACTTGAAACATGTTTCCAAGTCTTCAGCACTTCATTACCTGCTGGATTACTATGATATTCCAAAAAAACGCTGGATCGCATTCGGTGACGGCATCAATGATGTTGAAATGATTAGAGATGCAGGACTAGGCGTCGCCTTGAAAAATGCTGTCCCAGAGGTTTTAAAGGTCTCAAAAGATATCACAACAGTTAACCATGATGAAGATGGAATTGCGAACTACTTGATTCAATATTTTAAATTAGATGAACTGAAGTAAGTCCTAAAGGATTTACTTTTTTTTATCAGATAAAACAAAAACCCCATTAGGGGTTTACTTTTATTTGGCGTTTCAAGAGGGATTTGAACCCCCGACCGACGGCTTAGGAAGCCATTGCTCTATCCAGCTGAGCTATTGAAACTTTTTTACATCATCCATACCTTACATATACATTATAATCAATAATCGACAAAAACATCTGTTTTGTTTTCATGCATTTGTTATTTTTTTCTTGTTAATAAAAATCCCAGATACTCATTTGAGTATCCGGGGTCGAATGTCTAGTGGCGTTTCAAGAGGGATTCGAACCCCCGACCGACGGCTTAGAAGGCCGTTGCTCTATCCAGCTGAGCTATTGAAACATTTAAGTCGGCATTGATTATTATAACCTAATCAGCGCCGAATGTAAAGTGTTAATTTGTATCAAATTGACTATAGTAAAGTTTGGAATAGAAACCATTTTTAGCAAGTAGTTCTTCGTGGTTGCCTTGTTCTAAGATATTACCGTCATTCATAACGAAGATGACATCTGCATCCTTGATGGTTGAAAGTCTGTGTGCGATGACAAAGCTTGTTCTATTTTGCATCAAGGCTTCCATCGCATGCTGAATCAGCACTTCAGTTCTGGTATCTACACTGGATGTCGCCTCATCTAAAATGAGCATTGGACGATCTGCGAGCATCGCTCTGCTGATGGTTAAAAGCTGTCTTTGGCCGGCACTGATGTTGGTCCCATTTTCACCAAGCTCGAATTCATAACCTTGCGATAATGAGTCAATAAAATGATGTGTTTGTGCAAGTCTTGCTGCTGCTAAAACTTCATCCATGGATTTATGTTCTGAACCGTATGTGATATTTTCCATGATGGTTCCTTCGAATAGCCATGTATCCTGCAATACCATTCCAAACAGATCTCTCACATTGGCGCGTGACATCTGTCTAATATCGATACCGTCGATCTCAATCGATCCGGACTTGATTTCATAGAATCTCATCAATAGATTGACGATGGTTGTCTTACCCGCTCCCGTAGGACCTACGATAGCAACCTTCTGGCCAGGCTTGATTTCAGCACTGAATCCCTTGATGATATCGACACCTTCCGTGTAACCGAAATGAACATTCTTAAAGACAACATGTCCTTGAATCTTCTCTAATTTTTTCAAATCGTTTCTTTCTATGGATTCTTCAGGTTCTTCCAAGAGATTGAAGATACGTTCGGATGCTGCTGCTGTAGATTGAAGGATATTCGCGATGCTTCCGATTTGCTGGATCGGCTGATTGATTTGTCTTGTGTAGGCGATGAATGTTTGGATGATACCGACCTTGATTGCGAAGATTGGATTGGTTGTGATGACAAGGAAAGCTCCAACGACTGCAATTGCGATATAAGCGATATTTCCTAAAAAGAACTGCATGGGCATCATGATGCCGGATATGAATTGTGAACGTACTGCGCTTCTATATAAATCCTTATTAATTCTTTCAAAGTTCTGATAAGACTGCTCTTGATGATTAAAAACCTTCACCACGACATGTCCACTATAGGTTTCTTCAATATGACCGTTCAATTCACCATAAGACTTTGCCTGGCTCCTAAAATAGTTTTGAGAAAGCTTAACAAATTTTCTAGCAACCCAAAGGCTGAGCACTGTAGTGATCAGTACGATTCCGGTTAAAGGAAGACTTAATAAAGCCATCATGATGAATATTCCGATAATCAGCGCGATCGATCTGAAAATTTCAGAAATGCTTTGTGTCAGGGTTTGATTGATTGTTTCAACGTCATTGGTGACACGTCCTAAAAGATCTCCAAACTGATGCGTATCAAAATATTTCAGCGGCAATCTATTGAGTTTAGCGGATAATTCTTTGCGCATCGAATAAGTTAAATTTTGTGTCATGCCGATGAGCATGAAGGATTGGAAATAATTTAAGATTGCAGATAAAACATAGGTTAATGTAATAAATAATGCAATCTCACCAATCGATAGATTGATACCCCAAACGATATCGATACGTCCTAAAATAAGCACTCCGGTTTCTGGAAGCAATTTGAATGCATCTGCAACCTCTGAAGTGATCAAACCGAGCAACCATGGAGATAAAACAGATAACAGGGATGCTGAAACAGCCATCAATCCTGCAATGATGATTTTAAATGCGTAAGGCTTTAAATATCGTCCAAGCTTTTTCATGGTGCCTTTGAAGTCCTGAGGCTTTTCCATGTAACCCATGCCGCGGTGTCCTCCGCCCATCATCGGTCTAGCTGATGGTTGGTCAGCTTTCTTTTGTCCTTGTTGCTGGTTCATATAAGTTCCTCCTTCGACAATTGTGAAGAAGCAATTTCCTGATAAACTGAACAGGACTTCAATAATTGTTCATGCGTTCCATTACCGACAATGGATCCTTGATCCAAGACGATAATCTGGTCTGCATGTCTGATGGTGTTGATGCGTTGCGCAACAATTAATTTGGTAGCGACAACCCTTTGATCCAGCATCTTTCTAAGCTTTTGATCTGTTTTATAATCGAGCGCTGAAAAAGAGTCATCAAAAATATAGATTAAAGGCTTTTTAGCGATTGCTCTTGCGATGGAAAGTCTTTGACGCTGACCGCCTGAGACATTGGTTCCGCCTTGTGCGATCTGATGATCGTACGTTTCCGCCAAAATATCGATGAATTCTGTAGCCTGTGCGATTTCTGCTGCTTCTTTCATCAAGTTCGCATCAAATTCATCTTTGCCAAATAAGATATTATCTGTAATGGTCCCGCTGAAAAGAACTCCCTTTTGAGGAACATAACCGATGAGTCCGTGTAAATCATGTTGTGTCATATCCTTGATGTCGATACCGTCGATGGTGATGGATCCGCATGTTCTTTCATAAAATCTAGGGATTAAATTAATTAATGTTGATTTGCCTGATCCAGTGGATCCGATGAAGGCTGTTGTCTTACCGGATTGGATCGTAAAATTGATATGGGATAAAACAGGTGCCTGGGCGTCTGGATATTGGAAGCATACATCTTTAAACTCTATTTCACCCTTCATTAAGGAAGGAAGAGAGATGGGGGATTCAGGATCCTTGATTTCGATATCCATTTCAAGAACTTCAAGCACACGCTTAGCAGAAATCACTGCGCGTGGAATCATGACGAAAATCATGGTGATGAACATGAATGCCATGATTGCACGCATCGCATACTGCATGAGCGCCATCATCGAGCCTGGATCAAATCCATCAATACCAATGAAATATTTAGAACCGAGATATACAATCGCCAAGCTGGTCATGCCCATGATCAAGCCCATGATCGGCCACATCAAGCTCATGATTCTGTTGACGAAGATATTTAATTTCATCGATTCTTTGCTGGCATCATCAATCCGTTTCGCTTGTTTTTCTTGTGTATTGTATGCACGGACCACACGTAAGCCTGTCAGATTTTCTCTGGTGACCAAGTTTAATCTGTCAACCAGCTTTTGAACGAGTTGAAACTTAGGTAATGTAATTGCGAAAATGATTGAAATCATCACGACTAAACTGATGATGGATACGATTAATAGCATGGATAAGGTCGGGTGTTGTGCAATCGAGAACGCAATCGCACCGATCGCCAAAAAAGGCGCTAAAATAATCATGCGCAGCATCGTATTGACAAATCCCTGAAGCTGCTGAATATCATTGGTTGATCTGGTAATTAATGAAGATGTAGAAAAATGATCCATTTCCTTGAGGGAAAATTGTTCGATTTTTTGGTAAACCGCTTTTCTCAAGTCCAATGCGAAGCCAGCTGAGATCTTCGATTCCATCAAACCGCTGATGATGGTAACACCGATGGATAGGAGTGTCGCTCCTAACATCAATAAAGCAAGTTCCCATATTCTTCTGACATTCGGATCTACACTCGTTGCACTTAATCCAATGCCATCACTGACCAAAAGACCAAGGATCATTGGTAAAAGAAGGTCTAAGCCAGCGCGGAGCGCGACTAGGACGAACACCAAAATGACTCCCCATTTATATGGTTTTAAGAATTTTAATATCTTGAACATCGACTAACCTGCTTTCCAGAAAAAAGAAAGATTATCTGCTAATCTTTCGTTATATGCTTATGGTCAATATAAATTTCTACTTTTTTGTCTTACCCATCAGACTGATTTTATCAAGAATCCGCATCAAGCATTTGGTATCATCATCGCCAAGATACTTGACGACTTCCCTTAACGGCTGATAATATTCTTCTCTAATGGATTCAACGTATTCTTTACCTGTTTGAGTAAGTCTGATATAGGTGACACGCAAATCCTTTGGTGATGTTTCTTTTTCCACATAATTCTTTTCAACCAAGTCGTTGACCTTATGGGTAACGGCTGGCAATGTCACACGAAGTGTCTTGGATATGTCTGAAAGTTTTACCCTTTGGCTCATGTCGCAAAACGCGACACAAAATAAAACCATGATATCCGCATCACTTAATTTTGTATTTGCACGCTTATAAATTCCGCTTCTGCGAAAGACTTGCAGCGAACGATCCAGTTTTTGTAAAATTTGATATTCTTTCATTTTTGTTCTCCTCTTGAACCTTGTTACTGTACCTCTTATTGTAACGCTTATTTACATCTATGTAAAGGCTTTATACTCTATTAGAAATTTTTACTTCACTATAAATTTTTATAGATCTTTAACATTTTCCCAAGTTCTATCTGCCGTTCAGGATCTGCACCTGGTAAAATCTTTTCGATTTGGTGTGCTTTTCTTGCATAATACTCGATAGATTCAGGTTTATTTTTTAAGATTGGACCCAAATATAAATCCTCTTCATTTAAAACCATCAATCCTCTAACAACCTTTAAGACGACATAATAAAATCGATCATGAACCACATATTCGTCAATGATTTTGAATCCGTGATTCAGCAGATACTCTCTTAATATTTCTGTTTTTTCATTGGCTTGCAAGATGTAAGTCTGGTTGCCTTCTGGAGCATGATCCATGATATCTGCGATTAAATACGCACCCATTCCAGCAATAATCGCCAAATCGAATGGTACTTTAACGGCCAAAAAACCATCCGACAGGATATATGTCGCCGGATAGTTTTTTAAATTGTTTTTCGCTTGTTGTAGTGGTTTCTCTCTTAGGTCAGTTGCTATAGCTTCCTTGATGTATCCTTTTTCAAATGCTTTTTGAAGCACAAGTCCATGATCGGTTCCTATATCCAGAACACGGTCATATCCCTTGGTCAGCTCTGCGAGAAAAGAGATTCTCTTATTTCTTGCCATAGTAAAACTCACGCAGTTTGTTTTGTCTGGATGGACTTCTTAATTTTCTGAGCGCCTTCGCTTCAATTTGGCGGATACGTTCACGTGTGACGCCAAATTCACGACCTACTTCTTCCAACGTATGATTCTTTCCATCAAATAGACCGTAACGTAAACGAAGAACCTTTTCTTCACGGTCTGTTAACGTTTCTAACACTTCATCAAGGGTTTGCTTGACCATTTCCTGAAGCATGAATTCATGAGGAGTGAGCGCATTTGGATCTGAAATGAAATCACCCAAGGATGAATCTTCTTCTTCACCGACATGTGCTTCCAATGAAATTGGTTCTTTTGCTATTCTTTGAATATTTTGAACCTTTTCAGCAGTAATGCCCATCTTTGAAGCTATTTCATCCAAGGAAGGTTCTCTGCCTAAATCCTGAATCAATTGTCTTTGGATGCGGATCATCTTGTTGATGGTTTCAACCATATGAACTGGAATACGGATGGTTCTCGCCTGATCGGCAACAGCGCGTGTGATTGCTTGACGGATCCACCAAGTTGCGTAGGTAGAGAACTTAAATCCCTTTTCATAATCAAACTTATCGACTGCGCGCATTAAGCCCATGTTCCCTTCCTGAATCAAATCCAGGAATAACAACCCGCGGCCGACATAACGCTTCGCGATGGAAACGACCAGTCTGTAGTTCGCTTCTACCAATTTGTTTTTAGAGTGTTGAGCACGCTCAACCGCTCTTTTTAGTTCTTCAATATCCTTTTCCGGTAGAACTAAAACGCCTTCAGAAATTTCATCGAGCTGTTCTCTGGCATATCTGCCATTGGAAACGGATACTGCATACTTCTTTTCGTCCTCTTGATTCAAAAGTGGAATTTGTCCGATTTCCTTCAAGTACATGCGTACTGGATCATCAATTTTGATATTGGATGCGATGGATTCGATGTTGATCAATTCTTCTTCTTCAACTTCCAAACCGCTTAATGATAAATCATCTGGTTCAGTGTCTTCCAAGTCAAATTCAACATCTTCTTCGTCTTCTTCAACAACGAGTGTTGAGCTTTCTTCTTCAACTTCCTCTTCTTCAAGATCTTCAGGAGTGATGATATCGATATCCATATCAAGCAATCCCCGTTCGATATCAAAATATGTGTCGCTGCCTGGTTGAGCGAATGGTTCAATATCTTCTAGGTTTAAAAACTTGTCTTTGCCGGCTTTTTTTGCAAGCGATGCAATAATTTTTTCAATATCCATTAAACATACCTCCTATTTTGTGTGCTTCAATAAGACAATAATCTGGTCTCTTTCCTTGATCAGTGCCTCGGTTATCTGTTCTTCATGTGCGAGCTTATCTTTGATATATTCCAAACGTCTTCTTAAATTCGCTTCCTTTATGAGTTTAACATAAGTTTCGATTTCTTCTTCCGATATTGGTAGATTTTTCGTCCAAAACATGTCTTTTAACATGACATTTTCCATAAATGTCCGTTGATCGCCTGTTAACGTGTCTAAAAAATCATTTAGGTCAAGTTCTGTGTGATCTTCATAATAGTGCTCGATTTGAATCCGGATGGTCGCGCTGACGTGATCAGCGAAATCTGTAGGCTTGATCTTATTCAACAATGATTCTGTTGTTTTCTTTGATCTGAGCATCGCGAAGATGACATAGCGTTCCGCCTTGGTATTTTTGTTGTCGATTCTTGGTTTTTCCATCTTTGGAAGCTGAGGTTCAACCTGAATCTCAGTTCTTCTTTTTTCAACGAAGGATTCAACAGGAATATTTAAATCTGTGGAAAGCTTTTGAATGTAGAACGCTTTGATGCTGGGGTCGGAAGACTGGATCATCTGCATGACCTGCTTCCTGAATTCCTTCATGTCATTCGCGTTCTGCAAATTTTTTGACAGTTTGTAATAATCATATCTGAACTGATAAGCATCCGTCGTATATTCTCCGAATAACGCTTCAAACTTTTCAGGTCCGTATGCTTTCACGAAATCATCAGGATCCATCTTTTCAGGAATGGTCAACACTTCAACTTTAAGTTGTTCCTTTTCAAGAACAGGTATCGCTTGATCAATCGCTTTTAATCCAGCGCTGTCGCCGTCATAGGCGACAATGACCGAAGTGGAGACATTTCTAATCAGCTTTGCTTGATCCTTCGTGAGTGCAGTTCCCATGGTCGCAACTCCGTTTTGAACGCCTGCTGCGTAAGAACTGATGACATCGAAGAATCCTTCATATAAAACAACCTGTTTTGTTTTTCTGATTTCTGATAATGCTTCATAGAGATGGTAAAGCAGTAAACCTTTTTTAAAGATGACTGTTTCAGGACTGTTGATGTATTTGACCTGTTCCTTCGGGTTCAAGGTTCTGCCGCTTAAACCGACAACATTGCCTGTTGGATTGGTAATCGGAAATATCACACGTTCACTNAANAGATCNTAATAAGATCCATCATCNGATTGTTTCACGACACCTAAGGATATCATATCAGAGACTGCAAAACCTTTGTCTCTTAAGACTTGATATAAAGTATTTCCGTGGGAAGGCGCATAGCCCAATTTGAAGTGGGAAATGAGTTCATCTGTCATCTGTCTGTTATATAAATACTTTAAGGCTTCTTGTCCCTTTTCACTATTCTTTAAGTTAAATTGATAGAAGGAAGCAACCTCGTTCATCAGCTTGTAGTGGGCTTCATGAGGGTTTTTATTGACCTTCACTTCCTCGATGGTGATGCCTGCGCGGGCTGCAAGTTCAGATGCTGCTTCATTCAAGCTGATATTCTTGATTTTGCGGTAGAAGTTGATTGGGTTTCCCCCTTCGCCGCAAGACATGCATTTCGCAATATTTTTTTCAGGGGATACAGAAAAGCTTGGTGTCTTTTCTTGATGGAAAGGGCATAAGCCCATATAGTTTTTTCCGCGTTTTTGAAGCGAAACAAACTCGCTGACTAAGTCAACAATCGCTGTTTTCTCATTGATTTCATCGAGAAGCTTACTTTCCATGTTTTCCCTCCTGTCTTCATTTATGCGTTATATTTTAATCCGTATCCAAATGGAAACTCAACGATCAACGGATCATAATCATTTCTATTGGAGTTGTATCCGATTTGGCTTTGGTTCTTTGGCCATGTAAAGGATAATTTGCCGGTGAAATCATAATCGCCAAATAGAACATCGGCAATCCCGTTTCCACCTTCAGAACCCGGCAGCCATGCTGCAACAAAAGCATCAAATCTTGATAAATAGTTTTCTAAAATGAGCGGTCTTCCTGAGATCAGGATGCCAATCACTTTTTTACCCTGCTGTTGAGCCTGTTCAGCGACTAGCAAAGCTGCTTGATTGTCAGGATGCGCTGTTCCACCGGTTAAAGTCAAGGTATCATTATCGCCTACACCCTCACTGTAAGGAGTTTCTGTCAAGACGACGACGACAGTCGATGCCGCACTCATGGTACTCACTAAAGATGCTCCCAATACATTTCTAAAGGCATCTCTGATACCAATACCTACTCCAATATCAGAAGCGGTATTGCCTTGCCAGAAGGTTGTCCAACCGCCAGACATATAGCCTATATGATTGGCTCCTGGTCCGGTAACAAATACAGTATCATTTTTTTCAAGAGGGAGAGCGTCATCTGTGTTCTTCAATAAAACCAAAGACTTTCTCACTGCTTCTCTTGCTAAATCCTGATGTTCTATATTGTATAAATAGGTCTCAGGACTTAATCTTTTTAATGGTTCATCCATCAATCCGCTATCATATTTCACAATTAAAATTCTTTGAACTGCATCATTGATCCTGTCAATCGATATTCTTGAATCTAAGACTGCGTTATGGAGTAAATCGATTGCTGTTAGCCAGTCTGTAGGCTCCATGAGCATATCGACACCAGCATTCACGCTTGATATAATTTGATCGCTATAGCTACCTGGAAGCTGATGAATCGCATTCCAGTCGCTGATGATGAACCCTTCAAATCCAAGTTCTTCTTTTAACACGTCTGTAATCCAATATTGGCTGCCATGCATTTTCAAACCATTGATTGAGCTATATGAAATCATGATGGTATCGACTCCAGCTTCAATCGCTTCGATATAAGGCGTTAAATATAAATCTCTGATTTCTGCTTCTGATTTGATCACATTTCCTTGATCGACTCCGCCATCTGTTCCGCCATCACCTATGTAATGCTTCGCAGTTGCTGAAACGCCATGATCTTCAAGTCCTTTGATCATCGATTCTGTCAAATTCATGTGTATCGATGGATTTTCTGATAATCCCTCATAGGTTCTTCCCCATGAAATGTCTTCAACAACGCTTAACGCAGGTGCGAATGTCCAGGTAATACCTGTCACGAGCATTTCTTCTGCTGTCGCTTGTCCGATACGGTAGGTCAGGGTCACATCGTTAGCTGCCCCAAGTCCGATATTATGTGGGAAAATGGTTGCTCCATATAAATTGTTATTGCCGTGAACTGCATCAATTCCATAAATGACTGGAATTCCTGATGAACTTTCTAGTGCGGCTTCCTGATAATCCAAAACCATCTGATACCACTCATCTGCTGTGTTGTTGAAGGCGGATGGATGGCTCCCTCCTCCAGAAAGTATGGAGCCGATACCTGATGTACGGACCTGTTCAGGTGAAATGGAACCACGTTCAGCCTGCACCATTTGAGAAACCTTCTCTAAAAGATCCATCGTATCCATTTTGGCTTGAACTTTTTCAAGCGTGGTCGCTTCAACGATGACATCTGTCGGATCTGGTATCTGAGTTCCTTGATCGCCACATCCATAAAGGATGAAGAGTGATGCGAAAATTAAAATTCCTAAAATTATTTTTTTCATCAAAATGACGTTTCTTTCTCAATATATGATTTCAAATCTTTAATGGGTATTCTAACTTGTTCCATCGTATCTCTATTTCTGACAGTGACTGTTTGGGTCAATGCAGTATCATGATCCACAGTAATTCCCAAATAGGTACCGATGGCGTCCTGTCTTCTGTAACGCTTTCCGATATTTTGAGTTTCATCATAGACAACATCAAAATACTTGGATAAATCTGCATAGATTTCAAGCGCTTTTTCAGAATGTTCTTTCTTCATTAACGGAAAGATAGCTGCTTTATAAGGCGCTAAAGCGGGATGAATGTGAAGTATTTGGCGAATGTCTCCGCTATCCAATGTTTCATCTTCAAGACCGTTGGTTAAAAATGCCAAGATCAAGCGTTCAACCCCGACAGATGGTTCAATGACATAAGGCAGATACTTTTCATTGGTATCTGGATCTTGATATAAAAGACTTTCTCCAGATTGATTCTGGTGCGCCTTCAAATCATAATCAGTTCTGGATGCGATACCCCACAATTCATCAAATCCCCATGGGAATCTGAATTTGATATCGGTTGTCGCGTTTGAATAGTGACTTAACGCTTCAGGCTTATGATCGTCAAATAGTAAAGCATCTGGATTGAGACCTAAAGAAATCAACCAATTCATGCAAAACTTCTTCCAATGTGCGAACCAGTCTAACTCTGTTCCTGGTTTGACAAAGAATTCCAGTT
>C687J13239_1001026_pt1 | contig 12497 bp, 17 predicted proteins | sample RifGroD2_FD_13239 | JGI IMG/M metagenome (IMG submission 13239) | reverse complement strand
CTCCCATAGAAGAATCAAGAATAATATTAGCAGGGAATCTTCCTATCTCATTTGCTGGCATTGATTTATCTTCTGCATATGCACCATATATTTTATTTTCACTATCTGAATAATTAGTTGTTGGATTTTTAGATGCTTTTGCATTGATAATATCTTTATCATCTTGTGAAGTAAGTATTCTACAAGCATCAATATTCATTGCACCACAATTATGTATATTTATATTATTAATATATGTACCTTCTAATGGTTTTTGAAAAACTGTAATAGGTTCATGTGCTGGTTTTAAACCTGAAGTTTTCCATCCATCCCATTGTTTTGCTTGCTCTGTAGATGGTTCTGAATTATAATATTTTCCACCAAATTTACCACCACTATTCCCTGTTGCATCGCTTTTGTATCCACCTTCATGAATTGCACTTTTACCTGCTACACCAGTAATTTTTCTTTCTACTCCTGCTTTCTTATCAAATAATTTACCTATATCTTGATTTTTTGGCATACCAGTTCCGTAAATCCAGTCAATTTCTTCTACTATTTGAAAACCAGCATCTTCAAAAGCACATTTCATTCTATGATTTGTCTTAGGATGTCCGAATATACAAACATAACCTCCTGGCTTGATTATTCTATATAATCCAATTGCTCTTGCTTTACACCATTTATAAAAATCTCCTGTATTATCCCAAGATTTACCCATAAATTTTAAATCATATGGAAAATCTGAAATACAACTATCATATGTATTATCTTTAATTTTCTCCATTACTTCAATATTATCACCTTGAATAAGTTTACCATTGTCTGTTTTATAAATTAATTCCAATATAAAATTACCTCCGTTATTTATTATTTAAAAACGTCAAAATATAACTCAAATTAACGACCCATTTCACCTCTACCATAAAATATACATAAATGATTTTACCTCTTGAAATTGACACAAAAATTTCGTTAAAAATCGCTTAAATATGTCAATAAACTATTGATTTAATTGACTTTCTAATCATATTATCAACAAAGTGGTATTATTATTGAGTTTGTGAGTGTTACGTATTTTAATAATATTTTATATTAATGGTAGAATTTTAGGGTTAAATTTAAAAAATATATTATCATATTTATTATCATCTAAATAATAAATATTAACTTTCTTAGAACCACAATTCTCACCAATCAAAATAGTATTACAATGTTTACATATGTATTTTTCTTCTTTTTCATAATATTCTTTCATTGTTAAATCTAATATTTCTCCACAATAGGGACATGGTGCTAAGTATGATACGTGTTCATCCATAAAAATCTCCTTATATTATTTTATCAATATCTTATTATTAACTTTAAATTCTTTTAATTGATCATTTTTGCCAACAATCTTAAAATGTAAAATATCATGTAAATCATTAATATGTGATTCTTTTACAGTATAAATACTTTCTGTATCTCCTTGTGCCATTAAACTTAATTTAATATTCTTCTCATTTAATTTATTTGCGATACTATTTATAGTTTGATTTGATGTAAAATATATTGCCAAAGTATTTTTATCGTAGCGGTACAATTCTGTGTTATATCTTCCTTTTATGTATATATTATGTTTATTAGTGTGTTTGTCTTTGATTACTTTTTCTGATATTAGATTTTTTTCATAAAATAATGTGTAAATTCCTAAATATTTCTGGATAGGGTAGACACCTCCTTTCTATTAATCATTTTTATTAAACAACATTTTCTGTCTACGTTTTAAAATAGATTGATACATTGTATGAATACGTTTATCTAATCCATCACAACCATATCCGTTAGTTTCTCCATTATAATCAATTCCTTCACAAGCATGACAATTATGTTTATTACAATATGCTTCAATATATTTATCTTCATCAAAGTCTAACATTATTTCATATTCTAATATAATAAAAACCTCCTTTCTATATAAATTTTTGTTACATTTGATTACTTTTACTTGATTATTTATGTATTTGTTTATTGATTAACTATTTGTATTATAGCATAGTAATAGGGTAGATGTCAAGAGATATGTAAATATTTATTTTAGTATTGTGTTAAATTTTATTCTTCATCAAAATCTTCTTCATCTTCAAATTCTTCAATATCACCAATATATCTGCTTTTTACATATTTCTTATCGAAAATGTCAAATATAAATTTACTTATTCCCATAATTTTATTCCCATAATACATAGTAGAACTAATATACAATAATTGTTCTGCCCTAGTCATACCTACATAAAGCAATCTTTTTTCTTCTGCTTCATTGTCTGACTTAGCATGAGGGAGTAATCCATCATTAACTCCTGCTAAAAATACTATTTTAAATTCTAATCCCTTCGACCGATGGCAGGTCATCACCTTAACTTTATCATCACTATCTGATCCCTTAGAAAATCCTAATAATTTATCTACTTCTTCAAGAAAACTATCAATACTATTATATTTATTTGCTAAATTAACTAAAATATCTAAATTATCAATCTTTTCACTTCTTAGATTACTATCAGTGTCTTCTTTCAATATGTATTTATCATAATCTAAATCTTTTCTGATAATATCTATTAAATCTCCAACTTTATATTTCTTTTTCTTTTTAATTTTTGAAACAATATCACATATCTCACTAATACCTTTCTTATATCTCCACTCATTACTTCTAGGGAAGGATACCATACTAGTAAATAATGATTTATTATATTTGTGTGAGTATGTAGTAACTTCATTCAAAAATACATTACCCAAATACCTATTAGGTGAATTATATATTTGCTTAAATGCTTCATCGTTGTTAATATCCTTAACTAATCTTAGATATGACAAAATATCCTTTATTTCCTTCTGTTCATAAAAAAGTGAACTTCCTATAATCTCGTATGGTATATTATTGTTATATAATCCTCTTTCTATTGCTTGTATTTGATAATTTGTTCTAGTTAAGATAGCAAAATCAGAAAAATTAATATTACTATCTGATTCTTTTAATTCTAATATTTTCTCAGCAATATATTTTGCTTCATCTACTTCATCATTAAAACAAGCAAACTCTGGTGATTTATATTTAGGTTTATTTGCTATAGATTCAAAATAATATTTATGTGTAGTTTCTTTTGTATTTTTAACTAATTTATTAGATAATTCAACAATATCTTGTGAACTTCTATAATTAATATTGAGAGGGATAATAGTTGTATCTATCCAATCCTTATGAAAATCAATAAGATAATTGTTATTGGCACCTCTGAATTCATAAATATTCTGAAGTGCGTCACCAACCACAAATACATTGTTATACTTCTTACCTAATAATCTAATAAATTCATACTGTGCAACATTTATATCCTGAAATTCATCTGATGATATAAATTTATATCTATCTTGATATTTTTCTCTTGTTAAATCATTATTTGCTAATAATTTATATGTATGAAGTAACATATCATCAAAATCCATTACTTTTTCATCTTTTTTAACTTCTTCATATCTTTGATATATGTATTGCATTATATTAATACTATAAGGCATATACTTAGTTTCTATTAATTCATCATCACAATTTAATAGATTATTCTTTTGACAAGATATAAAATTAAGTATATCATTAGTATCTACATTTATTTCATTGCTTTCAATTTTAAGTGTCTTAACAACTATATTGTTTATAAATTGTTTTTGTTGCCATTGTTTAATTTTATTATGAAAATAATTATAATTACATTCTCTAAGTATTTTATTTCCTAATGCGTGGAAAGTTTCAATGGTGACGGTATTAACTTTATCTCCTATTAATTTTATTAATCTTTCTTGCATATTTTCTTTTGCTTTAACACTAAATGTAATAGCAAGAATATTTCTAGGATTTACTTTATGTATATTAATAAGATTTACTATTCTATTTGTTAATACACTTGTCTTTCCACTTCCGGCACTCGATAATACACAGCAATTTCCTTCATAGTGATTGATTGCTTTTAATTGATTTTCATTAAAATTCAAAATTAATTATCCTCCTTATTATAAATTATCTTTTAAAATTGATTAATCAATCATAATCTTTACTTAATGCTCTTTTCCAACATTTACCACAGTAATCATTTAAACATTCAAAACTATCTCTTGGATAACTATCTAAACCTCTAATTTCAACACATCCAAGTTGAAGAGCAGGTATAAAACTATGATCATTTATTGATTTATAAAAATTATCAAAAGTTTCTTTACTCCACCCTAATATTTCATAACCTTTAATAATAATCATTCCTTTCTTTTTTATTTAAACCATTTTAAAATACCACTAATTCCACCTAATACATCAAAATTACCACCATAAAATACTCTTGGATTTATTATAATATGAGCTTTATTTAAATCTTTATCATGGTCAATAAATGCTAAAATTGATTCATTATTATCTAATTTAGTTTCTTTTAATTTATCTGTAAGTCTTTTTATGCTATCTTCATGATAACCTAAAATATTTTTTAATTCTTTAACACTCATTAAATTAATATCATCTACATAACTATCTGGATTCCAACATAAAGTATTTTGTTGTCTATGTATATATGGTATTATTTTAAAATAAGCACCTAATTGTTTATGTTTTCTTACAGATACATTCTCATATAAATATTTAATTGATTCTATATATAGTCTAGTATAATTAAAATTTGTTTTAATATTTTTCTCTATTTCTCCTTTAAGAAAATAACATTTATTTATTTTGATAATATTATTATCTTGAATTAGAATATTTAAATTTTTTAATTTATTAAAAAATAAAGAAAATTTTTCTCTACTAATTCCAATTAATCTTTGCATGGTGCGTCTTGTCATGGGTTCTTTATTATAAATCAGAATTCCTTTATAATCAACAAAAATAGCAAGATAAAAAAGTTTTGTAATATCTTCTTGAATTAGTTCTGGCAATTGAGAAAATATTTTATCTCCATATTTAAATAAAATAAAAATAAATCCACCTAATTCTTTATTCCATTCTTTCATATCATCATTTAATTGTTTATTTTTTATAGATTTTTCAATTGCTTGTTTTTGTTCTGTTGAGATTATTTTAAAAGTATCTCCTTCATGAATCTCTATTATTTCTCCTGTTTCGGTATCTGTTAATGTTCTAACTATATTATTTTCTATAAATAATCACTCCTTTATAGTATTCCTGCTTCGAGGTCACAAAATTAATATTCATTCCTGCATCGAAGTAACATAAAAAATTAACAAAATTAAGCAATACTAATAGTTTGTGCGGAATTGTCCTTCTCTATCTCAAACTATCTAGTCTTCTATTAGTACAATGAGGATAAGATATAATGAGAATAAATAATAAACAAGATACAAACACAATTATATTAGCATTTTGTTCATTATTTAATCAATTAATCACTCCAAACATCCATAAAATAAATCCACAAACAATTAACGTAGATAATAATAACATAATTTCACCTCCTTTTACTCCTGTTCATATTATACACAATAATAAAATAAATGTCAATAGATATTTATGAATATAATAAATAAAAAATAATAAAATACCCATGTCACCTTTCTTTTGCTTCTTTTCTTTGGTGACAAAAATTTTCTTAGGACGTGCTAGGAACGTAGTTCCGACGCAGGTTCTTAGAAAATTATGCAAAGAAAAGAAGAAGTATAATTAAAAACAATTAATCAATAAATTTACCTCCTATATATTTATATTATCATTCTGTTATTATCAACAAAACGATCAAATTTATTTTATCTATTATTTGTATTCATATTATACTAAATACTCACACAGAAGTCAATAGAATAATAAAATAAAAAATAAATGTACCTATATAATATTAGACACATTTATTTTAAAAAAGTTCCATATATTATATAAATACTTTATTAAAAAATTTTTAATAACTGTATAATTCAAAATCAATTTAACAAATACAACCTATTTTTAATTTGTCAATATTATTTTTAACTTTATCTTTTCTTGGATGAACGTAGCACCCTGTAATGGTCAACGATGCGTGGCCTAATTGATTCTGCAATTCTGATAGTGGCATAATTTCTTGTTCTACAACTGTCGAAGCGTAGTTATGTCTCAAGTCATGAACTTTTACCTTACATCCTTCAGTATTATATTTTTTAAAAATACCATTAATACTACATTTATGAATTTTCTCACTTCTTTCGGATACAAATATATAAGGACTATCAGAAAACCTAAACCCATTTCTATCCTTAAGATAATTATTTAATACAATTATTGCAGTTTCATTTAAATAAATTTCTCTCTCTTTATTTCCTTTACCAATTACAATTAATGATTTATTTTCAATATCTAAATTCTTTAATTTCAAATTAGTAACTTCTTCTCTCCGTATACCAGTATTAGCAATCAAATATATAATAGCAATATTTCTTGATTTATACATAATATTAATATTATTAACAACTTCATTTAAAAATGTAGATACTTGTTTCTCAGTAATATCAGTAGGATTATTTTTCCCTTGTTTCTTAATAAAATCCTGCTTAATAATTATCAAACTTTCAACCAATCCCAACATCAATAAATACTCATTAAATGATTTCAAACTACTTAACTTTCTATTTATACTAGATACAGAAAATTTACTCAGATACAATTTATACAATTTAATATTTTCTCTATTAATATCATCATACATATCAAAATAAACATTAATATCTGCTATATAACTTGAAATTGTATTAATTGATTTTGCCTGATTAATAAGATACTGTTCATACTTAGGGATGAAAAATTTAAAATTTACTGTGGTTTCATTTAGATTATTGTTATTATCCATATAGTTATTCTCATTACTCATAATTAATCTCTCCTTTAATTTTATATGTAATTTATTTCATTTATTGACTACATAATATCACAAGTAATTATATATGTCAATAAGAATATAAAAATAATTATAATAATTAATATTAATTTAATATGATTACTTATATAACCACATAATAAATTACTAAATATTAACAAAAATTATTCTATTCTAAAATATAAATATACGAAATATGATAGAGTATAAGGTTGTCGAACACATTGTATGACAATAGGAGGTGATAGAAAATGAGAATATCTTTTAGACTTAATCCTGAGTATGATTATAAACTTATAGAAATTTTAAAAGGTTATGATAATAGAAATAAATCGCAATTAATTAGAAAAATATTGAGAGATAATTTAATATCTATGTCATACAATGCGTCTAACACGGACAATGATAAGAAAATAGAAAAACTAGAAACTAAAGATATAATCAATCATGTTCAGGTAGATGTCAGACAAATAAATAATACAGTTGAAAATAATAAACCTATTGAAATAAGAGAAGTTAAAAAGAAAATAAAATGGAATTTTCCAACCAAGGAGTGATGATATAATGTTTAATTTGTTATTTTTTAGTATAGGATTAGGGATAGTAATATATGGAGTTTATGTAAATACAAGAACTCAAGTTAATCTAAGAAAACAATTAATGAAGAAATATTTAGGATTTTATATTGCTGGTATTGTATTTATTAAATTTATACTGATACCGATATTTAGTTTAATAAAAAATTAATTAATGTTAACATATATTACTATATTGTCTGACAGGTTAAATGGTTATAAAACAAAAATGCCCTGCATATATATTTCTGTAAGAGAACTTATCAGAAACATACGGCAGGGTTGGTAAAATACCGATTCTGTCTATTATTTTGTAAAAATTAAACTAATTTAATTTAAGCTACTTTCCATGCTGAGTAAACTACTAAACTTAATCCAATTGCTATTTTAAATATTCCTGGTGTCAAGAATATCATTTAAATCATCCTTTCTAAGTATGAATTAAAAATAGTATTAACCGAAACAAAATGATTTATACATTCAGTGAGGTGAAATTTTTGATAATTAAAATTAATAATGTATTACTAGATGAATGGAATAAAAAAGTTATTATTGTTAATGATATAAAATATAATAAAAAACACATAAATAAATTATATTCATATAATTTTGATAAAAAGTTAAAAAAAATAAATACTACAATTAATATAATTATGGCAAGTGGAGCATTGGCAAGTGGTGATTTATCAGGATTAGATAGTATAATTAAATTATTACAAGAATTTTCTTATTATATTGGAATGGGTTATTGTTTATGGGGGTGTATTGAATATTCAATGGATATACCTTCAGGTGCAACTAAAATGAAAAGAGCAATTACAGGATTCATTGGTGTATATATTATTCCTATAATATTTAAAGCAATTAAAAATGCATTAAGTTAAAAAAAAGGTGAGATGAAATTATGTCAATAAGAGAATATATTCTTAAAAAAATAGAAATCAATTCTAATAATTTAACTGATAGTGTGTCTGATGCTATAAGTACAGGTATAAGCAATGGATTAAGTAAATTATGGGATAAATTTATAATAGTATTTAGTGAATCTATAGATACAATAGCAATAGTAGGAATTATGTCTACTTGGATGTTAAATATGATGTCTGTACCTAATGCTGGAAAATGGTGTTATGTAATATTTGCATTTTATATAGTTTTAAAGGTGGTGTTGAAAGTTTGTTTATTAAATTAGAATCTAAACCATATATTGTTTATCAGTTGATACCTCATAAAAATTTACGTAATTATCATAATGAAAAATTAGTTAGAGGATATAGTGAATTTAGTAAAAGAATTCCTACTAGATTAGAAATAAAGAATAAACAAGTAGTAGTAAATGGTATAGATTTTATAAATTTTAAAATGTATTTATCAAATAAAGAAATATTATTTTTTATAAGTTGTCCTGAAGATAAGAAAAAATATATAAAAGGCAAAATAGAATCATCATGGGATAAAATAACTGTTAATAATTTAGATAAGTACCCATTTGATAATATTGATTATAATAATGTTGTGATAAGTGAAATGGTATATAAAAGAGATAATATTTTTAGTTTAAGAGTTGATAAAGATATAACATTTCCTTTAAGAAGTTTATTTAATATAACTAATGAAATGAATGATAATGAATTTATTATTGTAGATATATTAGGAGAACCATATAAAAGACATCAATGGGAATATGAAGCAAAATTATCTTATGATAAATTCAAATCAGGTATTATGCCTAGAAAGATTAGCAATATTAACAAAGATGTATCTTCTTATATAGGCATAGGTTTAAATTTTATATTTAATACTGCACATGAAATAGTTAGTAAGTTAATGAGTTTTGAATCTAATAAGAAAAACATAATAGATAATGAAGTTAAAATTCTAATGGAAGTTGGATTAAATAATGCCACAATTAAAAAAATATCTTCTGAAGTTTTAAAAACATGGATAAAGATAATTTGTCATAGTAAAAATAAAAATAGAGCAATAATATTAAATAATTCTATATCTGGAGTTTATAAAGAATTATCTACAAATGAAAATGAATTAGAAAATTGTATAGTAGATGCTACAGAGAAAAAATTAAATAATATAATTAATTGTGTTGTGCCTATTACAAATAAAAATTGTAATAAAATGTCTATATATGAATGGTCAAAATTATCTATGATTGCCACATCTGAATTACAGAAAGATTTTAAACAAATACAAATTGTAAATAGGGTAGAAACAATGATGCCTAATGAATTATTTGATAATAATGGAATACCATTTGCAAATGTTACAGAAAAAGGTGTTACTAGATTAGCTAGATTGCCTATATATGATCATGATATTTTATGTATGCCACATTTAGGATTTGGTATGATGAGGGTAGGTAAGTCAGAAGGTTTAGGAAATAATATGGCATATCATTTTATTATGAATGGAATGAGTGCTTTCTTATTAGAAACAAATGATGGATTAAGTTTAGATGCTTTGAGGGATTCGTTACCATTAGATTATCCAGATGAAAAAATAATAGAGGTTGATTTGGGAAATTTACATTACCCTATATCTTTAAATTGGGGAGATAGTATTGGTAGAAATAATTCTAATGATGAAGTGGAAAGTTTAAAAGTTGCTGAAAAATTAACATCACATATATTTACATTTATAAATAACTTAGCAAATGAAGAATTTTCAGATAAAATGGCATATTATTTAAATGCTAGTAAAGTGGTTTTATCAAATCCAGATAAAGGATTATTAGATATGATGCTTACACTAACTAGTTGTAGTTATAGAGATGAATTAATGAAAGAAGGGTATGTTAAATTACAACCAGAAATATTTGAAGTATTAAAGATATTGCAACAAAAAAGTATTGGTGGTACAGATAATACAACAATTGAACCTATATTAACTAGATTAAATATATTGACAGGTAATAAATTTTTATCTAATTTATTTTTACAACCTCCTAAGTTAGATAAAGATAAAAGACCTTGTTTAAATTTTAGAAAATATATGGATAATGAAGATGGAGGATATGGTTATATAGTATTATTAAGAGTACCTAAAAATGAATTTACTAGCAATGTTGTTAATACTATTGCAAGTTTTTTAATTAGTAAAATATGGACTTGTGCTTTGAGTAGAGCAGATACACCTAAGAAAAATAGAAAACCATTTGTATTTATAGCAGATGAACCACATCAATATATTAAAGGGTCAGGTCATTTATATGAAGAAGCTGGAGTAGAAAGTAGTAAATATAGAATGAAATTAGTATGGTTAGCACATAGTTTGAATCAATTTGGAGAATTTAAAACTGCATTAACCGATGGTGGTTGTCAATATACAGCATATAAAACTAAATCATTTAAACAATTTAAAGAGTTAGAATCTGAGTTTAAAGAATTTGATATTAAAGAATTATATGAAGATTTACCTAAAAGATGGGTTGCAGTTAATAAGATATATTTACCTAAATCTGATGATGTACCAAGTTTTATTGGAGATATGTTACCTCCAGAGAAGTTTGTGAAAGATAGGGGATATAGAAAATTAGAATGTAGTAAAGAATTTGGAAGAGAATTTAAAGAAGTAGTTAATTATATTAATAAGATGAGGGATAGAAGGGTATTAGATGATATATGGATTGAAAATATGAAGGTAATTATTGAAGAAGAAAAGGGGATTGAAAAGGAAGTTAAGAAGGAAGAAAAAAAGGGTAAAAAGGTAGGTAAAACTGCAACAAGGAAAAGTAGGGTATTTAAGTAAGATGAAATATAAGGAGGGAATAGTTTAATGTTGAATATGAATTTTGTATTATGCATATATATTGTAGCAATGTGTATAAGTAGTTATATTCTAGGAAAAATATTAGGAAAAACATATAAGAATATAATATTAATATCAACTATTTTAGGATGTGGTGAAGTTATATTAGAATATATTTTTTCATAAAATATAAAGATATTGTAAATAGAATTTATAAATTTAATCCTCTGAATGGGGATTATTTTTTGTGTGATATAGGTTAGAAATATAAAAAATAAACATAGTATAAAGTTTTATAGTGTGGGTAGATTAATAATAATATAAAAAGTAAGTATAAAGGAGATATAATAACAAGATGATAAATTATAAATTATTAAATAAAAATAAGATGAAAAATTATTTGAGTAATAGGGTTGGTTATAATATAAGTGAAATTGAATTTCAAAATTGTATTGATTATATTGTTGATTTTGTTAATTATATTAATGAGGTAAGAGAAGATGAAGGAAAAGGTAAATACATTAAAGAAGGTGCATCATTAGAAGTTGATATAAAAGATGATGTAATTGAAGTATGGGTTAATTATAATTTTATTTGGGAGAATGAAAAGGAATTTGTTTTAGTAGGATTTGATTATAGGAGATAAATAATTTATATTATATGATAAAGGAGAGATGTTACAAATGCAATGTTTAAAATGTGGTAATACTGATTTAAGCATGTTATTTAGAATGGTAGTTGAATTTCCTATGGATGAAAAAGGAGATATTTATATTAATGATTATGAGGGATATGATGATTTGTTAGGGAAATGTATAAGGGATGTAGATGGGAAAGATAAGATGTATAGGTATTGGAAATGTAGATTAGAATGGAGAGAAAATAGATATGTATGTAGGTTAAATTGAAATAATTAATAAATTTAAAATATTTATAAAGGAGAATTAATATATGAAAATATTAACGGTTTATAATGATGAGTATTTTGCTAAAATATTATTTAAGAATTTTGGTTGGTGTATAGGGATAGAATATGAGAAATTATTAGATGATGAAGATACTTTATTAGATTTGTTAAGTTATATTATTAAGAAGGAAGAGGTAGAAAGAATATATGAGATTGAAGAAGTATGGGTTAAAGGTTGGATGTTGTTTAATAAGATGGTTGAGGAAAGGGAATGTGTAAAATTATATATGTGAAATATTATTATAAATAATTATTCGTGAATTATAGTTAATTTTTAAAATTTGTGTTATCATTAGATGAGTAATTGAGTGGAGAAATGANGTT
>C687J13239_1001024_pt1 | contig 12515 bp, 9 predicted proteins | sample RifGroD2_FD_13239 | JGI IMG/M metagenome (IMG submission 13239) | reverse complement strand
CGGAAATCGCTCCCGGAGATTTTCCGAAAAAAGTTTTTTTATGCTCGTCCGGAGCCGAGGCGAACGAAGCGGCTTTGAAACTTTGCTTCGCCAAAAGACCGGAGCGCAAAAGAGTTATCGCTTTTGAAGGCGCGTTTCACGGCAGAACTTTAGGCGTGATTCCGCTGATGGCGAGTAAGGAAATTCACGTGCGCAATTATCCGCTGGCTTACAAGGTTCATCATTTTCCTTTTCCGGCTCAGGGAAGCGATTGGAAGAATAATTGTATTGGCGCGATGAAGCGGCAGTTCAAGAAATTGCTTCCGCCCGGAGAAGTCAATGTGATGATAATGGAACTCGTTCAGGGAGAAGGGGGAATAATTCCCGCGGATCCGGAAGCGGTGAAAGCGCTGATTGAAATTTGCAGGGAGCATAACATTCTCGTCGCAATTGACGAAATTCAGACCGGAATGTACAGGACCGGCAAAATGTTCGCGAGCGAGCATTACGGAATTGAGCCCGACATTATGACGCTGGCAAAGGCCTTGGGTTCCGGGGTCGTTCCTATAGGCGCGATGGTATTCAGGGCCGACCTCAATTGGGAAGAAAACGGCCGGCATTCAACGACCAACGGCGGGAATCTGCTTGCCTCGGCCGCGGCTCTCAAGACGATTGAGATAATGTTTGAAGATGGCTTTGGCGATGAGGTTAAACGCGTTTCCAAAGAAATTTCCGTTTATCTTTATCAATTGAAAATCGCCTTCGGTTGGACAATCATGTCCAGGGGATTGGGCGCGATGTGGGGAATTGAATTTACTGACAACGCGACCAGGAATAAAGTGGTGGAAGAGTGCTACAAGAGAAAATTGATAGTGATAGGGGCGGGCGAGTCGGTGTTGCGGATAATGCCGCCTCTGACAATCACTTCCGATGAAATCGCGGAAGGAATGAATATTATAACGGACGCGATCAAGACGGTTGCGCCGCCGAGCGTTCCCGACGGAGTTATAATTTAATAAAATATCTTAACAGACGCTCCAGTGCGAAATCGCATTGGAGCTTTTTTTAAAATTAAGTCAGTCGTGGTATACTATAATAAACAACTAATAACTAACAATTTACAACTAACAATGGAAATATTGTCAGTTGCGAGTTGCGAGTTGTAAGTAAAAATCATCATGAATCCATTATGGATTATTTTAATTATAGCGGCCGTCGCAATCGTCTGGCTGATAACGATTTACAACGGCCTCGTCAAAAGAAGAAATCGCGTCAGCGAGGGATGGTCGGATATTGACGTGCAGTTAAAAAGGAGATATGACTTGATTCCGAATCTGGTTGAGACGGTTAAGGGTTACGCGGCGCACGAAAAAGGGGTTTTGGAAAACGTGACCGAAGCCAGAACAAGAGCACTCAGCGCCGAGGCGTCGGGAGACGTGAAAGAATTGGCGGCCGCGGAAAACATGCTGGCCGGCGCGCTTAAGACGTTGTTCGCGGTTTCGGAAAATTATCCGAACTTGCGGGCCTCCGAGAATTTTACCCATCTCCAGATGGATTTGACGGACACGGAAAACAAAATTCAGGCGGCCAGAAGATTTTACAATGGCACAGTAATGGACTACAACACCGCCATTGAAAGTTTTCCCAATAACCTCATTGCCAACACCTTCGGCTTTGCCAAGCGCGAATTCTTTGAACTGGAACAAGAGGCGGCGAAAGAGCCGGTGAAAGTCAGTTTTTAGCCAATAGCCGGCAACGCCCCGAAAAAAGAAAAAATAAAGTTCGCCGCGCCATTTTTGCGTTTGATTTTTGGCGAACTTTATATTATGATGGGTTGATTTTAAGATGGCTACTTTATACACGCACAAAGACAAAAACATCCAGAAAACCTGGTTTTTGATGGCTGGGTTTTTGGCATTCGTTATCCTCGTTGCATGGGGATTCTCGCAAATATACGGCAATCCCGGCATTTTGTATTTCGGAGTGATTTTTGCCGTGGTGACGAACGTTTTGAGTTATTGGTATTCGGACAAATTGGTGCTCGCGATGTCTCACGCCCGGCCGATTGAATTCAAAGACAACCCCGAGCTTTACCGGATTGTTGAAAATCTTTGCATCACCGCCGGCTTGCCTTTGCCGAAAATCTATATTATAAATGAAATGTCGCCCAACGCCTTCGCGACCGGCCGGAATCCCGAACACGCGGTTATCGCCGTAACGAAAGGGCTTTTGCAACGGCTCAACAGGACCGAACTTGAAGGAGTCCTTGCTCACGAACTTTCCCACATCGGCAACCGCGATATGCTGGTTTCAACCGTTGCCGTCGTTCTGGTCGGTTTTATTGCCCTGATGTCCGATTGGTTTTTGAGGATAAGTTTTTGGGGCGGAGGAAGGCGAAGCGAGCGCCGGGAAAACGGCGGGGGTCAGGGTCAAGCGATTTTAATGATCGCGGGTATTATCCTGGCAATACTTGCCCCGATTATCGCGTCTTTAATGCGGCTCGCGATTTCAAGAAAAAGGGAATTCTTGGCCGACGCTTCCGGCGCGCTTTTGACGAGGTATCCGGAGGGACTGGCCGCCGCTCTTGAAAAAATTTCCGCGGACCCGACGCCGTTGACCGTCGCCAACAACGCCACCGCCCATCTTTTCATTGACGACCCGCTGAAGAAAGAGGGGAGAACTCACTGGTTCGCGAAATTGTTTATGACCCACCCGCCCATTGAAGACAGAATACGCGCTTTGCGCAGTTTAAATTTTTAAGTCGGCTTGCAATGAGTCTCGCCCCGTAGTGAAGCGAAGCTTCTACTACTGGGGTGACTCATCCTCCTGTAGAGGAGAGAATAAAAGTTTTGCGGGAAATGAGCGTTTAATAATAAGATTAAATGTATGGAAAATTTGGAAAACATAAGGCCGCTCAGAAAAATTGAAACGGAAAAAAGAACTGAAGAAAAATCGGATGTTGAAATAAAAACGCGCTTAAAAGAAGCGCAGGTAAAATCGGACGACCAACATTTCAAAAAAATCAACATTGATTCGCTGAATTGGGACACTTTAAACGCGCTGAACGATTGCGTTGAAAAATACCACGATCCTTTTCCGGAGCAAGTTATGACGCAGGGAGTAAAAGAGATGATGAAAATTAATCCGTATTTTCATACGTTCCGCGACGATAAAGGAGAGGCGGAAACGTACGTCAAAGAATTCATAAAATTATATCCCGATCAAATTAAAGAAATAATCGCGGCTGATCCGGAGAGGTTTTATAAAGAGGGTGTTTCCGGAAACGGCGCGGCCGAAAAACAAGGAGAAGAAAAAATTTCGGCCGCCGCTTAGAAAATTTTTTGGAGGGGTCGCATAGAGGCCGAGTGCGCTCGCTTGTTCCCGTTTTGTCTGAAGCGAAGTGAAGTTACAAAACGCAATCCCGACAATTTAAATTTTCTTTTGCGCGGAGGAGTCGCATAGTGGCCGAGTGCGCTCGCTTGGAAAGCGGGTATACCGAAAGGTATCGCGAGTTCGAATCTCGCCTCCTCCGCGCAGTAGAAAATAATTGTCGGGAGAAAGCGGGTATACCGAAAGGTATCGCGAGTTCTAATCTCGCCCCCTCCGCAATTTTTGATAAAATGAATTCATTAGAAATTTTACGAATTAACCATGACAACGCAAATTTTTAACGGGAAAGCAATTTTAGACAAAATTTTCAATCCGTATTCGCTGGCAATTATAAACGTCATTATTATTTTAATGGCCGAGTTTGCCGGCGGAGGGCGACTTTTCTTTAATTTGGGTCTTATTCATCTCATTGCTGTATTGTTCATCGTTCTGGCCGTCGCGAGAATTTTTGTCCATTACTACACGTTTGACCCGATTTTGGAAAAATTTTTGTACGCGAGCTTGGTGGCTTTCATCGTTTTTACCGTCTCTCACATCGTTGAGTTCACGAGCATGATGGTATTTAAAATATACCGAGACGCCACGTTCGCGAACGTCGTCAATTTTTATTTGATAAGCATTCTCACCCTTGCTATCGGGGCGGAACTGTTTTTAAAAGTGTATCGCGGGCGAGGCGCGCGTTTGATAATGTTGTTGAGCGGCATAATCGCCGCCATTCTCATTCTTATAGCGGCGTTTTTGATCAATCCTGAATTAATATCTTTGGAACCGGACAGCTGGATGCCGTTCGCGTACGTTTTGGCGTTGTTTGGCGTGGGTTTTTACGGAATTTTCAAGATGCTTCAAATCAGAAAATTGGTGCCGATAGCCGTCGGTTTTGTGAATTATTTGGTGGCGGCAATCGCGCTGATAATGCTGGCGGCGCTGTTTGGTATTTTTTACGAATTTTTGGAAGAGTATTTGGGAATCGCGGGTTATCAAATTATTTATTTCAGCCATTTCGCTTTTTACGCCGCCTTGAGCTTAATGTTTTTGGCATACGCCAAATTGTCGTATCTTGGTGAGTTTTACGAAGAAATCAAAAAAATTGTGCAAATTGGCCGCTAAGATTATTGCCTCTCCAATCAGAGAGTTTATTTTAATCGCGCTTATCGCGGGCGCCTTTAGTTTTTCATATTTTTTTCCGGATTATCGTCTTCCCGTTCTTTTGGCCGCTTTGCTCGGCTCTCTGGCGACATTCTGGCAGGCGTTTCGCGTCTTGCTTTTCGAGCGCCGTGTTTCCATTGAAACGTTCAATTCAGCCGCGCTTATTGTGTCTTTCGTCACCGCCGAATTCAGTTCCGCGGCTTTTATCGCCTTGATGCTTTTGTTCGCCGAACTGCTTGAATGGAACACAAGAACAAGATCAAGCCGCGCGATTGAAGAACTTTTGAAATTAAAGCCCCTGAAAGCTTTCAGGGAAAAAGGCGGAGAAAAGGAAGAAGTGCTCGCGGAGGACATTGAAAAAGGCGATGTCATCGTGGTTGAAAGCGGGTCGCGGATACCGGTTGACGGCGTCGTGATATTCGGCGGCGCGTCGGTGAACGAGTCCTCCGTGACCGGAGAATCCTTGCCGGCGCAAAAAACGATTGGCGACAAGGTTTTCGGGTCAACCTTGAATGAATCCGGAATTTTGAAAGTCAGGGCGGAAAGGGTCGGCAAAGAATCCACGCTTGAACGAATGGTTGAATTGATGAAAAAGGCCGCGGAAAACAAATCCCGGCCGGAAAAAATCGCCGACAAGTTCGCCGCGCTGTTCCTTCCGGTTGTCGCGCTTGCCGGAGCCGCGACTTATTTTTTGAGCGGCAACGTTTCAATGACCGTGGCGATTTTTTTGGTCGCCTGCGCCGATGACATTGCCGTCGCCATACCGCTTGCCATGACCGCCGCTATAGGCAGGGCCGCCAAGCGGGGAGTCATAATAAAAGGCGGAGAATGGCTGGATGTTTTGTCAAAAATGAGGACTCTTGTTTTGGATAAAACCGGCACGCTGACTTACGGCGTTTTTTCCGTGCGGGACGTCAAAATTGAACCCGGCGTTTCCGAAAATGAATTTTGGCAATCGGCCGCCGTCGCGGAAAAATTTTCCGAGCACGCCGTGGCAAGGGCCATCTTCAGGGAGGCGATGAAGCGCGTCGGTGAAATTCCCGACCCGGACGAATTTAAGGTTTACGGCGGCAGCGGGGTTATCGCGAAGCATGGAAATAACGAGATAGTGATAGGGGACGAAAGCATTCTTGTTCCGGCCGGCATTTCCGAAAGCGCAATAAAAGACAAATATAAAGATTTGTTCGCGGCCGGCAGGGCGAAGGCCTACGCGTTTTTGAATAAAAAACTCATCGGAGCTTTTGTTCTTGACGATATTCCCAGGCCCGAAGCCGCCGAAAGCGTTAAGAAATTAACCGACATCGGAGTCAAGCGAATAATTATGTTTACCGGAGACAATCCGCGAGTCGCCGCGGACGTCGCGCGGGCCCTCGGCATTAAAGAATTCCGCGCTTCAATGAGTCCCGAAGAAAAATTACTCGCGCTTGAAGCCGTTGAGGAAGAGTCGGGGCCGGTTGGCATGGTTGGGGACGGCATTAACGACGCTCCGGCGCTCGCCAGAGCGAACATCGGCATTGCCATGGGCGGGACCGGAACGGCGGTTGCCGTTGAAGCCGCCGACGCCATTATTCTTCCGGACGATTTGGGGCGAATTTCCGAAATTATATTGTTGGGACGAAAGACGCTGTCGGTCATCAAAGGAGACATCGTAATTTGGTTTTTCTCAAACGCGATCGGATTTGCCCTTGTTTTTTCGGGAGTATTCGGTCCGGCCCTCGCGGCGTTTTACAATTTTATCACCGATTTTTTACCCCTGATAAACTCGGCCCGGCTTTTCAGGGAAAAATGATGATTGACATCTCGTCCAATGTTTGATTAAATTGCAGATAAAAGGATCTTTTAAAATTTCTAAATTTGCCGAAAGGAGATGAGGAAATGAAAAGTATAGGCAAAACTCTGTTCTATGTCGCTTTGATGATCGCGCTGATCGGCGTTCCCGTCTATTATGTTGTTTCTTGGGACAAAGATATGGATGAGGTGACGAAATCAATGAGGCAGGCCGCGCAGAGCCACGATTCAATTACCGATTTTTTGGACGCGCTTGACAGGGGCGAAGTGGAGGCGGTTGAGATTGAAACCGGTTCAAATAAGCTGAAGTGGGTGACGACGAACTCAATCGTTTATCAAATTAACGCGCCTCCCGGTTTAGCCGATAATTTGGATTTCATCAATAATTTGCGGGAGAAAAAGATTGAAGTGAAAATAACTTCGCCCGCGTCTTCGTCCTGGTCCTATATTTTCTGGATTTTAATCATAATCGTTCCCATTATTCTTTTTATGAGCCTTGGTTCAAGGGCCGGCGGAGCGGGACCGAACCAAATTAATAAATTCACCTCGTCCCGGGCGAGAAAATTTGCCAGAGATAAAGATTCAAAAGAGCCGTCAATTACTTTTAAAGACGTGGCCGGCTGTGATCAGGCGAAGGAAGAGGTAAAAGAGGTCATTGATTTTTTGAAAAGTCCGGAAAAATTTCAAAAACTCGGGGCGAAAATACCCAAAGGAGTGCTTCTGGTCGGATCGCCGGGCACGGGTAAAACCCTGCTTGCCAGGGCGGTTGCCGGAGAAGCCGATGTCCCGTTTTTTTCCGAAAGCGGTTCCGGATTTGTTGAAGTGTTCGTCGGCGTCGGCGCGGCGAGAGTCAGGGACCTTTTCCTGCAGGCGAAAAAAAACGCGCCCTGCGTCGTTTTCATTGACGAGTTGGACGCGATCGGCCGACAGCGCGGCGCCGGATTCGGCGGAGGAAACGACGAACGCGAGCAGACCTTGAATCAGATTTTGATTGAAATAGACGGTTTTGAATCGGATAAAACCGTGATAGTGATGGCCGCGACCAACCGCCCGGATGTTTTGGATCCGGCTTTGGTCAGACCCGGACGTTTTGACCGTCAGATAGTGATAAACAAACCGGACATCAAGGGCCGCGAAGAAATTCTAAAAATTCACGCCAGGAACATTCCTCTGGCCGACGACACAAGCTTAACCGACATCGCGCGAGCAACGCCCGGATTCGTCGGGGCGGATCTCGCGAATCTGGTTAACGAAGCGGCTCTGATCGCCGGAAGAAGGAATAAGCAGAAAGTAGAGAGAAGTGATTTTGAAGACGCCAAGGACAGGGTGATAATGGGTCTGGCTCAAGGCAAAATAATGAATCAGAGAGAAAAACGGATTGTGGCGTACCACGAGGCAGGGCATACTCTTGTCGCCAAGAGTTTGCCAAACACCGACCCCGTCAACAAAGTTACGATAATTCCCCGCGGCCTGTCGTTGGGAGCGACTCATTCTTTACCCGAGGAAGACAGGCGCCTGTACTTCAAAGATTATCTTTTGGACGAAATTTCCGTGCTTTTGGGCGGCCGGGTTGCCGAAGAATTGTTGGGTGAAGGAGTGACCAACGGCGCGAGCAACGACATTGAGCGGGCGACGCAATTGGCCAAAGCCATGGTCTGCCAGTGGGGAATGAGCAATCTGGGATTGCTTTTGTACGGGAACGGCAATAAGGAGGTATTTTTGGGCCGGGATTTCGGCCATGTTAAGGACTATTCGGACGAAACCGCGAAATTGATAGACATGGAAGTGAAAAGAATCATTGACGAACGCCACGCGGCCGCGAAAGAGATTCTGACGGCGCGACGGACAACACTTGATAAACTGGCGAACAAACTTCAGGAAAAAGAAACGCTGGACAAAGAAGAAATTGACGATATAGTTTCCAATTAGAATTCAATTTAAAAGGGCTTTAAAAATGCCCTTTTTGATTTGACCCCGTTTGACCGAATGTTTATTTTGTGATATATTTAGAAAAATTAAGAAAAATCAACATGAGTAATCCTGAAATTTCTAAAAAATCGGAGGAGTTAAAAATGTCCGCGTCGGTTGAAAAAATTGAAAAACCCGAAGAGGAAAACCCTGAAGCGTTGAAAGCAAAAGTGCGTTTATTGCAAGGACAATTAACGGAAGCGCTGAATGTGATTGGCTATTTGGAAAATGAGGTTGAAAATTACAAAGAGATGGCGGTGAACGACAAGTTAACCGGTTTGAAAAACCGCCGGGCTTTTGAAGAAGAACTGATGCGGGTGGCGAAAGAAATACATTTCGGCAGAGTGTATCCCGAGCGCCGGCAGAAATTCTATATTAAGGACGCGGCTCTGATTTTTCTTGACATAGACAATTTTAAAAAAGTAAATGACACTTACGGCCACTTGAGCGGCGACAAGGTGTTACAGGAAGTCGCGGCGATATTGAAACAACACACGAGGGATACCGATTTCACCGGCCGCTGGGGCGGGGAAGAAATGGTAGTCATGCTGTTGGGTGCCGGAGAAAAAGAAGGCGCTCAAAAAGCCGAAGAGTTGAGAAACGCTTTGATGGCAAAGGAAATTCTTGTTAAAGATTCGGAGATTCTACGCGTTACCGCTTCTTTCGGCGTCGCCGCTTTTAGTGAAGAAATCTCCGGCGATCCGGAAATGTGGGTGGAGTTCGCCGACCGCGCGCTTTATGAAGCAAAAAGGACGGGAAAAAACAGGGTTTACACGTTTAATCAGATTATGGAGGAAAAATTAGAGCAATTTCACTGATTAAAGAAAAAAATAAAAGCTCCGTTCCCGCGGAGCTTTTTCTTTTTAACGAGATTTGCATCTAATAAAATTCGTGGTATAGTTTAACTGCAAATTCGCAAGAGGTCTAAATTATGGACTCTCAAATTAACGAGATAAAATCGCGGATTGATGTCGTTGAAGTCATCGGCGGGTATGTTCGGTTGCAAAAAGCCGGAGCGAATTGGCGCGCGAATTGCCCGTTTCACAACGAGCGGACTCCCTCTTTCATGGTTTCGCCCTCGCGCCAGGTTTGGCGGTGTTTCGGCTCCTGCGGCGAAGGCGGAGACGTCTTTTCTTTTTTGATGAAAATTGAAGGGATTGAGTTCGTTGACGCCTTAAAAATTTTAGCCCAAAAAGCCGGCGTTATTTTAAAAAGGGAGGACCCGAAATTAAAAAGCGAACGCCGGAAATACTGCGATATCTCCGAAATGGCGGCGGGATTTTTTGAAAAAAATTTGGAAACTGCCGCGGTCGGCAAAGAAGCGAAAAAGTATCTTAAAGAACGCGGTTTGAAAGACGAAACAATCAAAGAATTCCGGCTCGGCTGGGCGAGCGAGTCCTGGGACGAGCTTTTGAATTTTTTAATCGCGAAAGGATACAAAGCCGCCGACGTTGAGAAAGCGGGGCTCGCGGTTAAAAAACAAAATGAGAACCGATGGTTTGACAGATTTCGCGGCCGGATAATTTTTCCGATTTTTGATTTGCACGGTCAGCCGATCGGTTTCGGCGGAAGAATTTTCAAAGAAAACGCGGACAAAGAAGCGAAATACCTGAACAGTCCTCAGACATTTCTTTACGACAAAAGCAAAGTTCTTTACGGTTTGAATTTCGCGAAACAGGAGATAAGAAGGCGGGAAAAATGCGTTTTGGTGGAGGGCTACATGGATTTGATCATGAGCCATCAGGACGGATTGAAACATTGCGTCGCCGTTTCCGGAACCGCTCTGACTCCTTTTCAGCTCGCGATTCTCAAGCGTTACTCGGACAATCTCATTTTGGCTTTTGATATGGACGAGGCCGGCCAGAAAGCGGCGGACAGGGGCATTGATCTTGCCCGGAATTTGGGCTTTAATATCCGCGTTCTTATTTTGCCCGAAGGAAAAGATCCGGCCGATTACGCCCTGAGCCATCCCTGTCGTCTTGAGACGGAAGCCGAAACGGCCAAGCCGATAATGGATTACTATTTTGAAAAGGTCTTCAATAAATTTAAAGCCGATTCGGCGGAAAATAAAAAAGAGATCGCGAAGATTCTTTTGCCCCAAATTCGGCAAATTCCCAATCAAATAGAGCAGGCGCATTGGATCGCCGAACTGGCCGGACGGCTCGGCGTTAGAGAAGAGGTCGTTATCGGCGAGTTGAAGCGAAATCGTGAAGGCAACGATGTTCCGTCCGAAATTGACGAGATAACGCGCGAAACGGCTCAAAAATCGCCGAACAAGCCGCGGGAAGAAGTGTTCGGAGACCATCTCGTTTCTCTGCTTTTAAAACATAATCTGCATTTTGACGTTATTCGGGATTTTGACTTTTCTCCGCTGAAAAATTTTACCTTCGCGCTGGCTCTGGAGCATTTCAAAAAAAGCGATGGAGAATTCAATTATGAAAAAATTTATCGCGATACGCCAGACCACTTGAAAAATTATCTCAATAAAATAGAATTGGAAAGTCAAAACTTTGAAATAAAAGATCCGCTGTTAGAGATTAAAAGCTGTTTTACGAATCTTCGGCGCCATCTTTTGGATAAGCGGATGGAAGAAATAAAAATAATTCTCGGACAGGCCGAAAAAAGCAAAGCTCACGGGCAAGACGCCGAATTGATGGTAAGATTCCAGCGGCTCGCGTCCGAGCGTCAAAAATTGGAAAAAATTTAAAAAAATGAAAAAAACTAAAAGCAAAAAAACTGCCCGCCTTCGCGGGCCGGCGAAGAAAACGGTTCGACGAGTTCACCGCGAAAAAGCGGCAAAAAAAGTCAAAAAGCCTGCCCGCGCAGGCGGGTCGGTGAGAAAGGCGAAGAAAGCCAAAAAGCTCAAAGTCCGTGCCGAGAAAATCCGTCCGGAAACCGTTTTCTCGGAAGAGAAAATAAAAGCGCTGATCAAACGCGGCGGCCAGCGCGGCTTCGTGACCGAAACCGAAATTTTGCATTTCTTTCCGTACGTTGAAGTTGACATTGAGGCCTTGGAAAACTTGTATCAGCGTCTTGAAACCGCCGGCGTTGAAGTGATAAAAGCGAAAGAGCTGCTGGAGTTGGCGGAAGAAATGCCGAAAGTCACCAAAAAAGAACTTCAAAAAGCGACGCATATCGCCGGTGATCCCAACATGCTCAACGACTCGGTTCAGATGTACTTGAGGGAAATTGGGCGAACCGCGCTTCTGACCGGCGAGGAAGAAAAAGAGTTGGCCAGAAGAAAAGACGCGGGAGACGAAGAAGCGAGATTGAGATTGATAAGGGCGAATTTGCGGCTGGTCGTCAGTATCGCCAAAAGATACATCGGTCGCTCGCCCAATTTAAGCTTTCTTGATTTGATCCAGGAAGGAAACATCGGGCTTTCGCGGGCCGTTGAAAAATTTGACTACAAACGCGGCTACAAATTTTCAACTTACGCCACATGGTGGATCCGTCAGGCGATTACCCGGGCGCTCGCGGATCAGGCGCGCACCATCCGCATTCCGGTTCACATGGTTGAGACAATCAGCAAATATACCCAGGTCAAGCGCCGGCTTTTGCAGGATTTGGGGCGGGAACCGCTGGCCGAAGAAGTCGCGGCCGAGATGAACGTTGACGTTGAAAAGATCAGGCACATCATCAAAATTTCCCAGGAAATAGTTTCGCTTGAAGCGCCGGTCGGAGAAGGCGAGGAAGACAGCACTTTGGGCGAATTCATTGAAGACGAAAAAGGGGTCGTGCCTTCGCAATCCGCGGCCCAGCGGCTTTTGAGAGACCAGATTGGAGAGATTTTCAACGACCTCGCGCCGAGAGAGCAGAAGATTTTAAGGATGCGATTCGGTCTTGACGACGGCGTCAGCCACACTTTGGAAGAAGTCGGTTCGGAATTCGGGGTTACCCGCGAAAGGATTCGCCAGATTGAAGCCAAAGCCCTTGAAAAAATCAGACAGCATCAGGCCCTGAAGAAATTAAAAGGATATTAAAGTATCACTTGATTTTTCGGAGCAAAAAGTTATAATTCATAACGTAATTGTTCTTTTTATTAAAGCCGCCTTAAAAAGCGGCATATTCCGGGGTAGCGCAGCGGTAGCGCAGAGGACTGTTAATCCTTTGGTCGTGGGTTCGAATCCCACCCCCGGAGCATATAAAAAACCACCACGATGCGCATCGTGGTGGTTTTTTATATGCTCCGAACGCTGAACGAAATCCGAACTTTTTTTAGCGAAAATCCGAACGCTGAATTT
>C687J13239_1001020_pt1 | contig 12567 bp, 21 predicted proteins | sample RifGroD2_FD_13239 | JGI IMG/M metagenome (IMG submission 13239) | reverse complement strand
TGCTACTTTACGTTCTTTATTACCTTTACCTTTAAAAATTAATCTTTTATTATCAATAATATGTGATAACATCATATTACAGCATTCTTCTCTTCTAATACCTGTATTTGCCATAAGATAAATAATTGCTATATTTCTAGTTCTAAATAAACAATATTTATTATTTACATTTTGCAAAAACTCTAATACTGTTTTCTCAGATATATTTGTAGGATTTCCACTATCTTGTATGCGAATGAAATCCTGTTTGTATACGAATATCTCATCAATCAAATTTTCAGACAATAAATATTCATTATATTGTTTAAGAGAAGATAACTTCCTATTAAATGAAGTAGATGCTAAATTAGATATATGTGCTTTATAATATTGAACATTGTTGCGTGTTACTGATGAGTAGAGTGAGAAGTATTGATTTAAATCAGATAAATAAGAATTTATTGTATTGATTGATTTAGATAGAAGTGTTAAATGTTGTTTGTAATTAGATAAATATTGATTGTGGTTAATAAGGATTATATTATTGATATTGATTGTCATAGTTAATCTCTCCTTTAAATTTATATAATTTATAATTTATTTTATAGTTTATGCTTGTTGCTGAATATATATTACCATAAATAATTATTGTAGTCAATAGGAATATAAAAATAAAAATAATATGTAATAAAAATGATTGAGTAAATAAAATATACATAAATTAACAATAATAAATATATTCTAAACTATTAAATCTATAAATATACTTGAATATAAAAAGTTTAAGACGATTCTACCGACCATTGTTAAGACTAAAGTTAAGACGATTATTAAAACTATAAAAAGGAGGGTAGAAAAATGAGAATATCTTTTAAGTTAAATAGAGAATATGATACAGAATTGATAAAACAATTAGAGAAATTCAAATGTAATAATAATCTATCACAAATTATTAGAAAAATATTAAGAGATAATTTAGTCAATAGGAAAAATGAAATTGAAGATGTATTTGCTGAAGATACTAACACTAACGATATTAATAATACTAATAATGATACACCTGCATCCAATACGGATAATGTTGAAGTTAGGAATATTAACAGAAAAGCAGAAATTAATAATACTAATGTTAATACTAATACAGACAATAAATCTAAAACTATTAAATGGAATATTCCAAAATAAATAAACAATTTATAAGGAGGAGTTATAAATGATAAATGAAAAAGGAAGAGTATAAACAATTTTGTGAATTTACAAGTAATCAATTAAATGAGTTAGATATTAATAATGACATAAATATTGAAGAAAAATATGATAAAGTTATGGATGCTTGTTTTGCATTATTAGGTATTTGTGAATCTTTTATTGAGATTATGCCGGATGATATTTTGGAAAATATTAAAGCAAGTTGGGAGAAATAATATGGATATTATTAATTCTAGTATATCATTAGATATGTTAATCATATTAGGATTATCAATTATTAATTGGATAGTTGATAGTATTATAATAGAAGAAAAACAGAATTATATAAAATTGATTATAACAATAATAGGATTAATATTTATATTATATATGACAATTAAACTATTAATAAGTGTATCTAAAATTTTTCCAGGAGGTATGAATTAATGAGAATATTATATTTATTGTTAATTTGTTTGCTACACCCCCTACCTTGCTATGCTTCGCCTTTAGGAGATATTGCTAATCAATTTTTTTCTGGTGACGGTGAAGGATCATTTTTAATTAAATTAATGTTACTTGCAGTAGTAGGATGGATATTAGAGAATTTAGCATCAATGTTTAATAATAATAGATTAGCAGGATATATTAAATTAGGTACAATAATGATAGCAATAATTATGATGACATCCAAAGCAATTAGTGTATTGAAAAATGTTACAGCATTAATTTATATTGATTAAGAGGTGAAATAAATGTGGTTGGTAAATATAATGTTTACAATTTTAGTAGGATTTATTGTAATTATTATATGTAAAGCAGTAAATAATAGGAATTTAGCAACTATGGCATGGATTATGATGATATTTAGTATAGTTAATATATTTTTAGGTACATTTTCACCTGTTTTGAAGTATGCAGAGGTAAAAAATAAAGAATTACAAGAATATGTAGAAAAATATAATAAAGTAGATAATGTTAAAGATAATGTAAAAGATACTATTGTTAAAGAGTTGAAAGATAAAGAGAAATCATTATGGCAAACATTAACTGAATTTCCTTTAGATAATGATAAATAGCAAGTTAGAGGAGGTAATATTATGCCAACAGTTATTATGAATAGTAAAATTATTGTTTCTGGAGTAATTACTATGTTATTATTAGTTAGTGGTATTAGTAATAGTTTAAGTATAATGTTTAGTGGTAGTAAGAATCATGCAGAAATAGTTAATTATGTAGATGGTGTATTTTATGGAAATTATATTATTGAATAGGAGAAGGTACTAGGGAGAGGTGTTATGAAGATTGGAATATGTTAAGGTACGCCCCATATAGTTAACTGATAATATAGCTATTTAAATATATTATTAATTAATTAATATTTATATAAATGTTAATATTTACAAGTATATAATTTAATTTTAAGGTTATGATAATTATAGTTGTAAAAGGGAGGTATAAATATTGGAAGGATTATTGAAATTTAGTGCAATAGTATGTATGTGTACATTTACTTATATAGGAAAAGTGATTATGGGAATTGAATCAAATGAAAATAATATGATTTATAATTATATAGGGATTTTAAGTATTGTAATAGGAATGTTTAGTAGTGGTGTGTTGGGTTATTTAGGGAATAAGATAAGTGAAGATTAAGTAGAAATTAGGGTATAATTTTAAGACCTCCTCCTATATAAATAGAATGTAAATAGAATGTAAATAGAGTTTAATTTAATCCTCTTTATGGAGATTATTTTTTTTGATTATGCTACATATTATAAAAATATAAAAATAAATATAGTATAAATATAATTATTGTGGGTAAATTAATATTAATAAAGTATTTCCTATGGATTAAAATGGGAATATGTATATTAATGATTATGAAGGATATGATGATTTATTAGGTAAGGCTGTGAGAGATGTGGAGAGTAAGGATAAATGGATTAGATGTTGGAAATGTGGATTGGAGTGGAGAGTTGAGAAATAGGATTTGATGAATATTAATATAAAAAATTTACCAAAGGTGAAAAAACAATGAATCTCTATAAATCATTGTTAAATAAGCGTTTAAAGCATATAGCATGGAAAGAGTGTTATAAATATAGAGAATACACTTTATCCGAGGGATGTGGTTATAAGTGTTGTGTGGTAAGGAATTGATGGTGATTTGGTTTAAGTTAAGTTTGGTAAATTTTTAGGTTATTATTTTAAAAACATAATTAATAATTAAATATAATAAATTATAAACAAAAAATCAAAATTGTTTATATAGTTAAAAATCTAACCAACGTATCCAAATTAGGTTTAGTTATATTGGTTGGGTTTTGTAAAAGTGGTATAAATATAGATAGTATAAGAGATATAAGTAATTTAGGAAAAGTAGTGTTGATATATTTTATATAAATTTATTAATAAAAATATTATTCGATGTTTATGAAATTTTTGGTTTAATTTTGGTTTATATTTTAGAAAATTATTTGCATATTTAAGGTGTGATTATGGTGTTATGAGTATGTGATTAAGATAAAATTAAAGTGTAAGGAATGATTGAAATTGTTAGATTTGTGGTATAATGAAGGAGAGTAAAAGAGAGTGAAAATATAGTATAATATAGTGAAAATTATTGGGTGTTTGTTGAGTATTTATTGATTAAAAATTTAAAATATATGATGTGAGAGTGGTGTTAATATGATGTGGTTATTATATGGAAATAGTTATTATTTTTAAAGTTGTACGATTGATTAGCGATAGTAATAGAAGTAGTCGGAATTCGTTTTTAAATTTTGTGTTGGAGTTGAATAGATGTGGTACGATTACGCTATTCCGTTATTCCGTAATTTGTAAACCATGCCCCCCGGTCTATCTAAAAATACAATACACGTTCCCAGCCGTACCCTTGCGACACTATACAAGACCGGAATATCCAACCAACAATACCCAATATGTCCACCTGGGATGGATACGAACAAAAAATAAATATACAGAATCTAAGAAACCTTTATATAATGCGGGTTTTAGCTATATGTCTAGTTTACATAAGATTTATTATCGGAACTTAAGTGTTCGGTGGAAAATATTTGGAGAATGAATAGGTAAAATTAGAAAGTTGAAAAAATCTCTCATACAACGCTCAAATAAGGGGCGTTAAATTAATCTCAGGTATAATATGACCTGTGAAATTGAAATAGGGTGTATTCCGGTGATTATATCTTAATATCGTTATAAATTTTCTATAGAATATCTAATTAAAAATATCCGGTGACAGCTATGTATTACCCAGCCAGCCAACAAACCAAACACATATAAAACCTACACAATATTAAAATAAAAATTTACCCATTGTTCCACGGGGGAACATTTTACTGTCAAGTAAAAAGCCTTGACACCATCGTTTATTATAACATGGAAAATTTTGGTGAACTATTAGATAGGAATCATTCTTATTTAGGAATGATTCCTATCTAGTAAATATTCTTAACAAATAATTTTTCTTATTTATCACAACCAACAAAAGTTAACACACTTAACCATATTCACATTATGAATATAAATTATATAAATATAAAATTGTACCAGTGTACTAGCATTGTAATACACTAACATATCAACACTTCATACACATTATTAACTTTGCCACCTCTGATAAATATTTAGTTCGCCAATACAATGATAAAATAATAATTCCTCAATTGTTCCTCATGGAACATATTCCAACTCCTCATATCAACTATTCCAAAATTTCATATATAATTATCCCATATTTATCCACTATATACCCTATACCGTATCAAATCCAAATAATCAAAAAACCTATATATAATCAGTGGTACAATCTCATATTATCATTAAACACTACAAGGTATACTATAAAATATACAGAATAATAATATAATAATTGGCATAGATATTGCATATTATATAAGTAGGTACATATATTTAAAACGAATAAAGGAGGAACTAAACATGATGCATCATGAATTTTGCCAACTAACAGCTCTAGCAATACCATACGAGCAATACATAAACCAAATTGAACCTCTCTATATGAATTCACCACTTCAAAAGCAAGAATTTTGCAAAAACTGGGTAGAGCAACATAACGATAACATTAACAATCTTAAAACTATCAAAAAAGACATTATAGTTGATATTAAGCAAATTATTTCTTTCCGTAAAGTAAACTACTCCAATATTGTTTTTGCACATTGCCGGACTGGTTATGATGAATATGATACTGAGATTGGTAATCATGTATGGCAGGGAGATACTGACGAACAATTTGAAGCAAGAGAAAAATACTTCTCAAATATTGAAATTAAATACAAAACTAAATGGGGACTAAAACAAGCAGGGTTAATATAACCTGCTTTTTCTTTTTGTCTAAATCATATAAACAACCATAAAATAATAATCCCTATAAATTATCTAAAATCTATATACAGTTAGCACCTATTATGTTATACTTATCTCACGGCAAATTAAAATAAATTTTAGGAGGTTTTTATTAATGGCAAAAGGTGAAATAAATGTAAATGCTTGCTATGATGCAATAGTTGAAATACTTAAAAATGATGAAGAATACAAGGAAAAAACTGGTAACTGGATAAGTACAGAAGAATTACATAAATTATGTAGGAAAAGAGTAAAAGGTTTAAGGGAAATAGAATTTTATTCAGCCCTAGAGCTTGAAAACGATGAATTTTCACCAGAAGTTGAAAAATACCTAAAACGAATAAGATGGATTTAAAAGAGGTCAAAAAACCTCTTTTTATTTTGCCATATTACCATAAAAATACTTACACAAACTTACACATAACAACACAATATTATACACCTTCCCACCCAAAATAACACCACAAAAGTATTGTTTTGTTAAGATAATTTATGTTGACATATTGGCTCATATAGTATAATATATTAAACAGAACATAAAAATAATTTAATAAGGAGTTGTTACGAATGAAATTAATTTTAACTCACTGTGATAAAGGTAATCTTGGCGGGATGGTTTTAAATGAAATAGGCAGGTTTACAACCGATGTACCCGACGACATATTAAATTATCATATTGATTTATATAATAGGTTAACAGGAGAAAAATTAACAAATGAATATTGTAGAAAACATATTATAGAGGGTTAAAAACCTCTATTTTTTTATTTTCCTTCCATCCTCACTTTAAATGTTCCACGTGGAACACAATCAAAAAATAAATCCCACAACAAATTAGCTCCAAACTATAGACAACCAACGGCTAATTTGATATAATGTATTTGTTAGATTTTATATTTAATTATCTATAACCATTTATAAAGGAGTTGAAAACAATGAATATATTAAAATTATGTTATAATCTCTCAGTAAAATATTTAACAGAATATCTCCCAAATATTCCAGAACTAAAAATAACTAATGCCATAACTTACAATGGCAGAGCCTACAAAAGTATTAAAACTAATATAGTACATACTATAGCACTATCTAAGCATAATTTATATATTTCTCCTGGTTTTATCGAGGAAGAAGATGTAAATAATATTATTGAAACAATTTGCCATGAATTAGCACACGTACTACATTTTGATCATAGTAAGAAGCATGAAGAATTAACAGAATCATTTTATAAGATAGTTAACCTTTGTTTAAAAATAGATGATATTGATTTATTAGCTTGCTAAGAAAATTATCTTACAATAACACACAACACCTTTCCTATACTACCCAACATAACAAGATATAGAAAAGGTAAAATAAAAAGGAGGTCATAATAATGACTAACATAGAATTAACACAAAAAGCCAAACAATTGAAACAAAAAATGCATACCTTTAGAACACCCAAAGCCACGATAAAAGAAATTATCCTTCTAATCCAATGTAAAGAAAAGGAAAATTATGAACAAATGTATAATACAAAATTATATAATAAACACTCCGGCGAATATTGCCAATACTTAGAATTAATTTAACCTACTAAATGTAGGTTATTTTTTTTGTTATTTCTCTATAACAGTTTAACAGCATCCGTACAGTCAATAACAATCAACTATATTTTAACCCTATCACCTCAAAAACAACCTTACACAACCCCCATTAACCCATATAAAATCCTTTTCACCTGTCATTATACCTTAAAATCCTAGAATCAGCTCATATATTGATTATTGGATAAAGTTATATATAAATAAGGCGGTTTTTCTTTTTGCTCAGACCAATTGACACAATAACAATATAATGATATACTATTTTATAACTTAATAACAATACATATAAGGAGGCCGATAACATGATCATTAATATCACACTAACCGAGGATCAAAAAGCCGAAGCAGCCAGGGAATTAAGCCTAACCTCATTGCTCAATATTGTATTAGCTAAAACAATGGTAAATGAGGATACAATGGAAATAGCTAGTAAAATCCATGAGTATCTAAAAAATGAAGGTAGGAAGGAGATAGAGCAGGAGCAACAAGAAGTAATAACACCTGCTGAACCAACCAGGAAACATATAAATCATTTAGATTTACTTAACAAATATCCTCAAACTAAGAAAACTAGATACAATAAAAGTATTAAAACCCAATGTGGTGACAAAGTAAAGTTCAAATCTGGTAAACTAGGAGACAATGAAACATATACCGGAATCATTGAAAAGAAGGAGACAGATAGTTATGCAGGGTGCTTGATGTATACCATTGCAGAGGAAAATAACAAGCACTATATAAGCAATTCAGAGATATTAGAAGTGATTAAATAGTCCCAGTTAGGGGCTTTTCTTTTTGTTTAATATTCTATAACAAATAACCCTATAGCAATTCCAATATAATCACTCATAAACCTCATACCATCAACACAAAAAACCATACACAATCAAAAAATAAATATTGACATTTAACAATAACATATGGTATACTATAGACAACCAACGATACAATTATATAATAAAATTTATAGAAAGGAGATGTGGATCTGTAAGTGTTGTAGGTTGGAAGGTAATATATTAATTAAATAATTAAAGGGAGGAAAATTAGTTTGCAGGATAAACTATTTGAATTAGTCAAGAATAATTTATATGTTGGTCTAATAGTAAAGAATTATAAATTAATGTGTCATTTATTGCAACAAGAACAAAAGATAAGCGGTCAAGGTAAAAATTATCAATTTGATCAATGGAAACAATATTTTAATTGGGAAAAACAAGGAAATAAATTTATTATTACTGAAATATACGAGGAGCCAATACTTAAACCAGATATAAAAGGAAACAGTATTTATAATGTATACATAGAAAAACTTATTCTTGATTTAAAGGTAGAACAAAGTATATTTTAGATAGTATTTATGTTATATTAGACAGTAACAATAAGGTTGTAACTTGTTGTTTTACAAGGCAATACGATAAGTATATACATAAATTTGCTAAACTCAATAAAATAGGTTATTATGCAGCTATTAAACAATTAAGGAGGTCACAAATTGTTAGCTAAATATAAAAATATTATTATTCTTACTATGTCATTTAATCCTGATAGAGTAACCGGAACAATTGCCGGGGTAGAATTTAAATCCGATATTTTGACAGATAATAACAACCAGCAGTATATTATTGTTAATTGTAATAAATATTACCTTAGTCAATTTAAGGTAATATAAAATGGATAATATTAACTTGATAACAACTATAATATATTTATATCTCATGTTATCAAGTTTTATTTTGCGGAACTATCGAATAATTGAATTATTTAACCCTTTAACTTAATGTAAATATAATTAATTATAGAAAGGAGCGATCACCTTGTCCCAAACTACTTTAATTTCCCTATTCATTGCCGGTAAAATAACTGAGCTACAATTCAGAAAATTATTAACAAAAGTAAAAAATAAATAATACATATATCAGCTTGACAATGTTAAAATATTAGTGTAGTATATAGATTAATTAATAAATTTAGGAGGTATTTTGAATGATTAAATTTGAAGAATTAAAAAATTTGTTACAAGCTAAAATTGACAAAGCAGAGAAACCTTTCAAGGAAGGAAATAAAACACCTAACCAATATCAACAAGGCCACATTGACGGATTAAAGAAAGCATTAAATATAATAATTGTAAAATATTTATAGACCCTGCAAAGGGTTTTTATTTTACTATTCTATAAATTTTCTCACCTCTAACCTTTCAACCTCTTCACAGAATCCCCTACAAGGCCGATAAAAATTAAATCAAGTGTTATTATACCTGTATATGCTGTATGGGGCTGTCAGAGGGGTTAGAATTGATTTTAGGTAAATATGTGACAGGATTTAAACTGAAACTGATTAAAATTAACTTAAAGAATCAAAAAATAATAATAAAAAATGTTATTGACATATCAATTTAGTCCATGTTATAATAAATCATGTTCAAAACGGAAACGAAATATCAATCATCAAGCTACTAGGTGAGGCGTTCCCTAGAATTGTTTTAAATGTCACTTGTCACTTTTCTATTAGTCACAATGTTCCTAAACTATATTATTTGCAAGAATACCCATGATTTACATTAATTCAGTATTACCGTAACAATTCATTAACACCAAGCAACAACATACTATTAAAAGTGTTTCCTCTGGAACACAACCATATTCACACCAATACATATAATTTGTTGCTAGTGTCATTATAAGGACACGATAAACCAGCTTATAAAAGGTATGCTAAACCTTAACAAACAGCAACACAAGCAAAAGACCATTGCAAGAACATATTATTAATATGGCGATGGCATGGAACAAAGCGGAATGTAATTAAATTTGCGGTGACTGTATACGTTAACAGGGCGTTTATTGCACAGGTTGACAACTAAAAGGAGGAATTTTATAGAGTAGGAAAATAAATTATACATACGGTCTGATTAATACCCAAAAATTAATCTATGTCAGAGAATAGCAGAAAAATTATTCTCAAAGGTACACCATAACCTATAATATGGGAATGAATATAATTATTTTACTTTTCCTTTCCTGGTTGAATCTGAAGTTATCCAGAGGTACACCAAGGATAAGACAAAGGGAGGAAAGGTTAATAACTTATATTCTTAATTGTGGAAGTAAAGTAATAACACCAGACATCAAGTAAAACCTGCTGACACAAATTTAACTATCCAAACTAGCCATCATGACGGTGACTTGTTCCCTTTCTTATTCAAACACTAGCGGGCGAATTCGCAAAGGGAGGAATTAAAGGGTAAACTGTCAATATGGAAGTAATACCTTAACAAAGGCTACTAGGGTTAAAAGTTAGCAGGTTATCAGAAAAATTATATAAATATATTATCTTAATTGTGCTTGTATATTGCTTATAACAGTAATAACAGATAGAATTAAGATAATAAAGGGAGGTCATATTACATATGGGAAATTTAACTATTCAGGATTTAATAGAAGTTTATGAGATTGAAGAAGGTTTACAGGTAGAATCAGAAGAATTAATTATGGAAGTACACCCAAGCGAATATTATTTAGGAGGTGAGGAAGGAGGATACACGACAGATAATAATAGATATTTTGATACTTTAGATGATGCTATTCAATACATTGTTGATAAAATGGGTGGATTGGAAAAAATTATTAGGTATGAAGAAGCATAACAGATCGTTTACAACGGTTTACGGAGGTATCCGAACAAAAACCTCCTACCAGTAAAATTAATAATACATATAACAGGAGGTAATAATATGTTGAATATATTAGAATCTATTAAGGAATGCCTTGAAGGTATAGAACTAAACAATTTAACCATTGAGCAAAAGAAAAGTTTAAGTAATAGATATAATACTATGATCCGTTTTGAATATGGTACAACAAAATATAATGAAATGGTTTTAAAAATGAATAAGGATTATTTTGGAAGTATGGAATATTATTACGGTTTTGAATATGAACGAGAAAATATTATTTTAAAAATTGAGTACGAGGAAGATTTAATAGTAATATATGCTAATGATAGTCATAATAGAGTAACAGAATTATTTGAATATTTAACACCAGAACAATTTTGTAAAGAGTGAAGAAGGGTAAAACCTTCTTTTTTCTTTTTGCTCTATAACAGATCGGCCATTATCAGATCTAAATATAACATTGGAATTGATTTTAAAATTAGCTTGACATATTTATTTTAATAGTTTATACTTATAACAATCAAATACATATTAAAGGAGTGTTCTTGATGAAATTACAATTTACTGAAGCTACCGAGAATTTTATTATAGAAAATAAACAAAAATGCAATTACAATATTAACAGACTTATCGATGAGGCAAATGGTCAAAGAAGTATTGCAGATAATGAAGATATTAGACAGGAATTTATAACTATTGTTGATGAATTGAACATAATAAAAGAAAAGGATATTTTTCATTTATATATTTAATATTATAAATTAGTATAGAGGCCAACAATGAGCCTCTTTTTCTTTTCCCTATAATCCCACCACAATGCATATAAACCCCATTAACACCCTTCAAACCTCCACACCTATACAAACTATCACCGGACATTTTAAACCGCTTAAATAAAGCCGTAAACACGTTAAAAAAGTATTGTATTTATATTTATACTATGTTAATATTGATTAATTAAATTATTGGAGGTATAACAAATGACTAAAAAAGAAAAGAATCAGCAACAATATATAGATTACCTGCAAAGTATCGGATTTAAACAGAATACAGCAGGGAACTGGACAGGAAAAGGATTATACCAAGGCAAAAATATTATAGTCTATCTTACCGGCAATAATTTAAAGGTAAAATATAAAGGTGAAATAATCTTTAATGAATTAATCAGCAGAACACCAGTAGAGAGATTAGAAGGATATTAAAGCCTATAATAATAGACTAAAGGCCGATATCGACCTTTATTTTTTGCTCATGTTTTAACTTATCATAAATTTATGCTTGCAATTATTTTTGCATTGTGTTACTATATCAACAGTAGCAGAACAGAACAACAAAATAAATACATAGGAGGTTACTATTACATATGAGAACAACAACTAATCAACAAGTAACAGCTCAGTTAATCAATCAACTATGCAAGGCCGGAGAAATTAAACCTACCAAATAACAAAAATAAATATAAAAGGAGTGCTAAGTATGAATCTATACCAATTTTTTAACGGTAACAATGAAAGTATTTTAATTGTATCAATCAATCACCAAATAGCTTTAGAGTATGCAAGCAAGAAAGGGTTTGAGTATGCCCGATATGTCGGTAAAATTAAAACGGAGCAGACGAACACCAGGGAATTAAAAATAGCATAAATTAGAAAATAGCAATAACAATATAACAATATAACAATACATACTTAGGAGGTTATTATATATGATGCAACGGTTTAAAATTGTCAATGAAAAA
>C687J13239_1001008_pt1 | contig 12691 bp, 9 predicted proteins | sample RifGroD2_FD_13239 | JGI IMG/M metagenome (IMG submission 13239) | reverse complement strand
ATAAATTTATTTCTGTCCAATAATTAATTTCTTTAGAACACACTCTGAAGTGTGTTCTCATTTTTTAGGAGGTGATCTTTGATGCCAGTAAAGAAAAAAGCAAGAAAAGCTGCAAAGAAAGTAGTAAAGAAAGCAAAGAAAACCGTTAAGAGAAAAGCGAAGAAAGCAACCAAGAGGAAGTAATAGGCTTCCGGTAGGAAGTAATCTTCTTCAAGGAGGGAGAAACTGCCCTCAATTAACGAAAATTTCTTTTCGAAAGTGGTTCCACGAAAAGGGGCCACTTTCTTTTTTGTTTGTAAGGAAAATTTTAGAGACCGAGCAGTTCGGAATTATTTTTCATAGCGTCGAGTGTACGTGACACAAAATCATTTAAACTTATTCCTAACTTTTCTTCACATTGAGAAATTTGTCCTCGGTCAACTTGTCTGGCAAACTCTTTTTGTCTGAATTTTTTTAAAATTGATTCAACACTAACCTGTTCTAATTTTCTTTCGGGCATTACAAGTGCGACTGCGACAATAAAGCCTGTAAGCTCATCGCAGCACTCTAAAGTCCACTCCAGTTTGGTTTCAGGCTCGCGCAATTTAGTGGTCTTTGAGTTGTGTGAACGGAAAACTTCTATAAGCTCGGGTTCAACTTCGTATTCTTCGAGCCATTCTAAAAGTTCTATGGTATGCCTGGCCGGGTTGTCTTTTGTAACTTCCCAGTCTGCGTCGTGAAGTATACCTGCAATTTCCCATTGGTTTTTGGTTAGCCCGGTGGGGAAGGAGAAATAATCGTGAAATTGTGCCAAAACCTTTCCGACCGCATAGCAGTGCCTTCTCAAGTTCTCATTTTTCATTTTTTCGCGGAGAAGTTCCAACGCCGAATCTTTAGTTAGTAGTTTCTTGGCCATACGATTTACTCGAGCCCGTAGATACCTTTTGTAACCGAATCAATCTCGTGTCTTAGTTGGGGAAAGGGTACTCCTTCTCTTGCGGAAACATTTTCTAAAAACCAGAACACTCTTTCCGAATGTCCGTAGCCTAGTGTCGGGGGCATTCCGTATTCAAGCATCTCAACAAAATCAATGTCTAAAAATTGAGCTTCGGCGTCTCCGCTGTCTCTAAGTGACTGTTGTTCTTTAAATCTTTCATATTGATCGACGGGGTCATTTAGTTCGGAAAATCCGTTTCCAAGTTCGCCGCCGGCAACAATCGGGTGAAATCTCATCGCATATTTGGGGTTAGACGGGTTGGCTTTGGCCAGAGGAGACAGGAATTTTGGCTCATTTACAACAAAAGCGGGTCCCCGGATGTCTTTTCTGATGGTTTTCCAGAGGCTGTCCACACCGCGTCCGAAGTTCATGTTTTTGTCTATTTTTATGTGCTTTTTTTCAAGGATTTTTTTGACGTCGTTGAAACCCGAGTTAAATATATCGAGATTGAACTTTTCTTTAAAGATTTCTGAATAATCGATTATTTCCCACTCTTTTTCAAAATCAACGTTGAATCCTTTGATTTCAAACTTCTGGGTTCCGTAGACTTCTTCCGCAACATAACGGAAAAGATTTTTAATAAATTTCATTCCGTCGTTCCAGTCGGCGTATGCCCAGTAAAACTCCATGGCGATATGTTCAGGTAAATGTTCGTCGGAAATTCCTTCGTTTCTGAAGCGTGGACCTATCTCGTAAACTTTTTCATAACCGCCGCCTATTAAGCGTTTTAAATAGAGTTCCTGGGAAATTCTTAAATAAAAATCCTGGTCCAGAACGTCCATGTGTGTAACGAAAGGGTTGGCGTCGGCACCGCCCGGCGTCATTTCCAAGACAGGTATGTTCATTTCCATAAACTTTTCCTTTCTGAAAAAATCACGGTGGGCTTCCCAGAATTTCGATCTTCTTATAAATCTTTGGTAAACGTCCGGGTTTAAATTTGTATCTATGTAACGTCTTCGAAGTCTGGTCTCTTTGTCCTTTAACCCGTCCCACATGTCAGGAAGGGGTCTGAGTGATTTTGTGAGTATTCTTATCGAAGAAACTTCTACGGAGATTTCACCTCTTTGAGTCTTGGTCAAAATGCCTTTACCTTCGGCAAAATCGCCCGAATCGAGAAGATTAAGCTCCTCGAATCCGACACCGCTCTTTTGGTGATTCGGCTCAAGAAGGGCGTCCTCCTTTATATATAGTTGTATTTTTCCGGTGGCATCCTTAAGGTCAATGAAGGCAAGTTTCCCATGTTTTCTAATCGAGACAATTCTTCCGGATGCAACTACCTCAGTACCTTCAAGTTTTTCGAAGGATTCGTGGAAAACATTATTTGAGTGTGATTTGTAAGATGTTGGGGGATAAGGATCTACACCGAGACTTTTAAGTTTTTCCAACTTTTCTATTCGTACTTGTCTAAGCTCTGATAAGGTTGCCATTAACTTATTCAATCAGAAACGGCTTTAATAATCAATCTTAAGAATGGTGTAGATGAGCTTTCCCATAGGAGCCTCTACCTCTATTTTATCTCCGACCCTTTTTCCGACCAGCGCGGAACCTAAAGGTGATTCATGAGATATTTTCTTTTCGAGAGGATTTGCCTCGGGAGCTCCTACGATGTGGTATTCAATTTCTTCGCTGTCTACTTGGATCTTTACTTTTGCACCGACGCCTATTATGTCTTTTTTACCGTTGTCCTTTGAAATCTGAGCGTTTTTAATAAACTCTTCAAGTTCGGAAATTCTTCCTTCTATATAGGACTGTTCCTGCTTGGCTGCGTCGTACTCAGAGTTTTCGGAAATATCACCCATTTCCCGGGCTTCCTTTATTCTTCTGGCGACTTCCGTTCTTTTGGCACCACTCAACTCAGCCAATTCAGCCTTTAGTTTTTCTAAACCTTCTTTTGTAACATAAATCACGTCTTTTTTATCCATATGCTTCTATTTCCTTTTTCAGGAAGACCTCAAAAAAAAGTTCCCCATCATGTACTTGAGGGGGAGAAGTTCTTTGAACGGTATATATTTAACACAAATACAGGGGGGTGTCAAATGAGTTGAACTCTAGGTTACGTTGTTAGTTCAACAAATTGTGCGTGTTTGACAGGTGCTATAATGCAATAATATGATGCCGGGTTTAGAGATGAAAAAAGAGTGGGATTTCGGTCTTTTATACCGTAACCACGATAAAAAAGCTCTATCCTTGGAGCTGGAGGAGATAAAAAGGTGCAACTTGGACTTTTCAGCTAAATGGAAGGCAAAAACCGAATATTTGGAAGATCCCGGAACACTGGAACAAGCGTTGGACGAATATGAAAGTATTGCGGCTACTATAGGTGTTTCAGGTAAGCCCGGTTACTACTACTGGTTAAAGTACCAGCTGGATCAGCAAAACACCGAGATAAAAGCCGAATTAAGCAAAATCGACGATCTCGGAACTTTAATTGAAAACGAACTTGAATTCTTTACACAGGGAATATCAAGGATACCGGTCGATAAACAGGAGACTTTTTTGAACTTTCCCGGACTTTTCAAATATAAACACCTATTACAAAGATTATTCGATTCTGCTAAGTATCTGCTAACCGAACCCGAGGAAAAAATTCTGAACCTCACTTCTAAAACCGCTCAGGGTAACTGGGTCGACATGATTTCGGATTTTCTATCCAGAGAAGAAAGAAAAGTCTTGCATGAGAGTGGTGAAGAAAAAGAAGCTAATTTTTCTCAGATTCTTGAGGGTATAAATAGTATAAATAAAAAGGTCAGGGATTCAGCCGCGTTGGCTTTGAACGATATTTTTTCTAAACACGCCCCTGCCGCCGAGTATGAGCTTAATTCCGTTTTGCATAACAAAAAGGTATCGGACGAATTGAGGGGATTTACCCGTCCTGACGCTTCCAGGCATTTTGCCGACGACATAGAAACAGAGGTAGTGGACAGCTTGATAGAAGCGGTAACCTCGAGGTTCGATATTTCGCAAAGATTTTACAAATTAAAAGCCCGGCTGCTTGGCGTGGAAAAACTCCAGTACCACGAGAGAAATGTTGATTACGGTTCTACAAACGGAAAATATGATTTTGACTCGACAGCAGAGTTAGTTTCCAAAGTGTTTAACGGGCTCGATGCGGAGTTCGGCAGTATCCTTACCGATTTTTTGATAGAGGGAAAGATTGACGTCTTTCCTAAAAAAGGAAAAGATTCGGGAGCTTTCTGTGTGCACATGGAAAAAGAACTTCCGGTGTTTGTGATGCTTAACCACACGGGAAGACTGAACGACGTTACAACTTTGGCTCATGAGATGGGGCACGCAATCAACTTTGAATTGATGAAAAAAGAACAAAATGCTTTGAACTGCGGAACGTATACTTGTACTGCCGAGGTAGCGAGCACGTTTATGGAAGACTTCGTTTTGGACGAAATTGAGAACGGAGTCGACGATGCAAGGCGCCTCGAGATTTTGATGGAAAGACTAAACGGTGACGTTTCTTCGATTCAGAGACAGGTGGCCTGCTACAACTTTGAAAAGGATTTGCACACTATATATAGGAGTGAAGGATTTTTACCTTTGAAAAGAATCGGCGAACTTTTTATTAAGCATATGGGGGCTTATATGGGAGAAGCCGTTGAGATGTCGCCGGGTGCCGAGAACTGGTGGGTTTACTGGAGCCACATCCGCAGTTACTTTTACGTTTACTCTTACGCTTCGGGAGTGATGATTTCAAAATCCTTAAAAAATATGGTGGGGGACGATTTGAGTTTTGTTCAAAAGGTCAAAAAGTTTTTGAGCATGGGAACCTCGGTGTCGCCCCGCGAATCTTTTGAGGAGCTGGGAATAAACATTGCCGACAAAGGGTTTTGGATGAAGGGTTTGGAAGAGTTGGATTCGATGGTCACGGAAGCCGAGGAATTGGCGCGGAAGCTAGGGAGAATTTAAAGAATGTACTTAGAAAAAATGACTAACGCACTCAAAGAAAACGATTCATATAGAGTTGTATTCCTCGGTGACTCTATAACATCGGCTGAATGGGTTCATCCTAATTGGCGGGAAATTGTTGAGTATGTATTAAAGGAAGAGATGTCAGCTAAGCTGGAGGACTGGAAACTTTCTTCATGGGGAATAAGGTGTATAAATTCAGGTTTTGACGGTTCCACAACGAAAGACTGGCTTAATTTACTGGATTCTGGTGTGTTGGCGTACGAACCTGATATGGTTATTGTGATGGGGACGGTAAACGATATGGATCTTGGTATTTCCGTTGAGGAACATGTTGAAAATTTGAAAAAAGTTTTGGATAGAGTCTCGTCTATGGTCGGGGACGTGGTTTATTGTACTGACATTCCCGCCGATAACACACCTCACAATGTCTCTTTTATGAAATACATCGACGCGGCTAAAGATATTTTTCCAACAGGCAATGTTTTATATATCAATTTGTTTGAAGAATTCAGAGACTTGGATTTAAGCAGATTTTTTACTTTCGAATCCGGAGGCAATGAAGCTGTAGGCATAAAACCGGGACAGACGGACTATATACATCCAAATCAACTTGGAAATGCATACATAGCCAGATTCATTTTGGCTAAGGTTTTTGGTATAAATTTCGACCCGGAAAGGTACATGAAGGAAAACAACTCGGGGAAGATGTTTCCTTCTTATTAAGTTATGAAGCTCAGAACTTCAGAAGAAATTCAAGATATTTTACGAAAATTTAACGAGATGGGGTATGCCGACGCTAATGTTAAGTACGAAGATAATAAAAAGAACGGCAAGGTTTTAACAAGACAGGACGGAGAGTGGAAGTATGAAGACGAGTTTTACGGTGGGGAGCCGTACTCCGGAAACGAAACACTTTGGTACGGAGATAAAGATGTTTTCCGTTGCGTTTACTGGGGAAAGGTCGCTGATGGGATTAATTTTTCCGATGTTTACGATTTTCTGAGAAAAGCTTTAAAGGTGGGACCGACAGGAACTTGTGTTCACAGAGGTCCGGAGTGTTTTTCCGAGGACAATTTGGTATACACAAATTCTTGCACAGGAGATATCGAGGAATTTACTCAGACGGAAAGAATCTACATAGGCGACAAAGAGGTTTACACAGCCTATTTTATAGGCGGACGGGTCAACGTTAATAAATAGCGCAGTTGCAATATAAACGCCGCATCGTACGGAAACCGGAATCGATTTCGAACTGTCCTATAATAAATAGCTATATTTTTGTTTGACAGATAGATTGTTTTAAAGTAAAAGGTTATTAGAAATAACTCGAAAGGGTTTGTTGTCTGCCCGTTAAGGCAAAAATGGCCTTCAAAAACAAAGAAAATTACAGCAAAATATTAGGTTACTGAACGCACACCCCAGGTGTGCTTTTTTTGTTGCTTTCATTTTGTTTTAAGGTTATATAGATAAAATATAACGGGGTTTGAAAACTTAAATTTATTTAGTTCGAGAATGCAAGGAAACACGTTGCGTAAATTGGTCGCTTGTAACGTGCGGAGCAAGTAGCGAAACCGGTCTCTATGTTGAGGTCGGTTTTTTTATTGGTGTGTGCACTATTAAGTTCACCACCGATGCGCCGTAAAAATTTATGAAACTAAAAATCAAACAGGCTACTCTGAGGACGATTTATTCGTACATAGGCATTCTGTCGCTTGTTGTAAACACTTCCAGCCCATTTCTGGTCGCTCTTCAGTACACTGCGTACGCACAAGAGGTAGGTGCGACCGTAGAGGAGAGTGTGGCGAATGAGGAGCCGAGTGAAGAACCGGCACCTGCTGATGAAAGTGCAAGTGAAGAATCGGCACCGAGCGAAAGTTCAACCGCTCTCGAAGAGATAGCGGTGGAGGAAACTCCGGCCGAAGAACCTCCGGTAACAGAAGAAGTGTTAGGAACCTCAACAGAAGACCAAGCTACAACTGAAACTCCGAGTGACTCGCCGAGCCAAGAGACGGTCCCGGCAGAACTTCCCGCCGACGAAACTCAACAAGGAGACATCTTACCTGATGGGGTGAGTGACTACAGACCGGAAGTTGTGGAGGAATCGGTAGTTGTTGACTCTGCACCGGCCGCCGAAATCATTACAGACATAACCGACGTTATAGATCCGGTTATAGAACAGATTGAAGGAACTGTTACAGAAAAAGAATGTTTAGCGGACGGTGTTGAAATAACAGACAGCACTACCGCGGGTTGGACTGTTGATTCTGAAAAAGGCTACGCAGAAACTAAAGAACCGGTGAAGCTGGGGGTTAAATATATTTTCCCCGAGGAAGAAGGAGTATCCGTTACCTTTTCTTGTTTACCTAAAAATGTAGACGACAGATCGGTTTTGAGAATTCAGGAAGTTAGAGTTTCCGATTTGAATTTGCCTGAAGAATTTAAAACTGACGCCGAGTTCGCTTACGATATTACGACCGATATGGTTAATGGGGAGTTTGAATATGATTTGACTTTGCCGAAGCCGGAGGGGGTTGAGGCAGAAATTTTTTATATAGAGAAGAGTGTCGAAGAGGCTGTAGAAGAGGTTGGAAACGATGACGTCAAGAAGATCGAAAAAGATAAATTAGTGCAGGGTGACGACGTTGTTGAGGTTAGCGACATAGACCACTTCACTATCTACTACTTAGCACCCCCGAACGAAAATTGGGCTTGTCAAAATGATGAGCAGGGTGTTAACGATGAACCGGGGCAAAAAGATTTGACAAAAATGTGCCTAGATACGGCCTCCACAAATCCTTTGAATATTTTATGGGATTGGGACGACACTGCGTGGCCGGGTGGTAATACGGGCGATGCTTGTAGTTTATTCGACACAGATGCTGACGGATTAGCAAATTTTGCTCTTTGTGTCACAGTGTATAACAGCCCAGCCGAGTATCAGGCAAAAGCGCTTTATTCCTGTAATGATACAAGATCAGATAGGTGTGCGGGAGCGACTTCAATATCGCCAATTAGCTCGTCTTGTACAGCTAGTGTGGAATCATCAGATCCGTTTGTGGCCGGTGATTCATACCCAAACGATACCGTTGCCCATTGTGGTGTTCAGTTATCTGAAGTTGGTGGCACGTCCTCAAAACTTCTAGACGTGTGCTCATTTCCTTCTCAGGAACCGGGTTCAGATCCTTCAGATTGTATCGTAGCTTCTACTGCAAACCAAACAGGATTGTTAGAGGTGAGGAAAATTTTAGTTCCGTCAACCGATAGCGGACTTTTTAATTTACAGATTGATGGGACAACCTATGCTACTAATGTCGGTAATGCAGGTACTACGGGGGAAAAGATCGTTGATGCAGAGAATCATACTGTTGGAGAAATTGCTGGCTCGGGAACGAACCTCGCTAACTATACTTCGGAGATTGTTTGCAAAAATAACAACGGGGCGGGATCAATTGTTGCCTCATCAACTACCTCCGGTCCCTTAACAGTTAGCGTAGCAAACAATGCTGATGTTGTTTGTACCATTACTAATTCACAGACGGTTGGTAATTTGATTGTTAAGAAGGTGGTTATCAATGACAGTGGAGGAGTAAAGGTTGCCGCGGATTTCAGCTTCTTAGTTAATGGCGGTGCCTCGGCCAGTTTCGAAGCAGATGGTCAAAATGATCTTTCAGTTAGTGCTGGGGCATATACCATCACTGAACCTTCAGTTACTGGCTACACCACAACTTACAATAACTGTGTTGATGTAAACGTTCCCGCCGGTGGTACTGCAACCTGTACCATTACAAACGACGATCAACAAGCCTACATCATCGTTGATAAAACGGTAACAAACAACAACGGTGGTTCAGCAGTAGCTGACGACTTTGATCTTACAGTTGATGGTAATCTCGTATTGGACGGAGTTGCCTATGCAGTTAATCCGGGTGCACACACTGCCGGTGAAACCAATCTTCCTGGATATACACAAGGAACCTGGGGTGGAGACTGCGATGTTAATGCAGGTGTCACCGTAGCTTTAGGTGAAACAAAGACCTGTACCATTACAAACGACGATCAACCCGCTTCCGTACAAGGTGGAAAATACAACGATATCAACGGAAACGGAAATTTCGATGAAAACGAAGTAAATGATGATAACAGACTAGATGGTTGGACCATTAATCTTTATGATGACGAATGGACTTTACTCAAATCAATGGTTACCGGGAATGGTTCAACTCCTGCAGGTCCTGTAGAAAAAGGACAATTCAAATTTATAGGGCTCTCAGTCGGAGAGTATTATGTTTGTGAAGTGCAAAATTCTTTGTGGACACAGACAGAACCAAATGCTGACACAGGGTTTCTTTCTCAGACTTTGCAAAGTTACTGTCATGAAATAGAGCTTTCCCTGGGTCAAAATCTGGAAGGTATTCAATTCGGGAACTTCGATAACAAAACAATTACAGGATACAAATTCTCGGATCTGGATGGGAATGGGAGCCGCGACGAAGGGGACGACCCTATAGAAGGATGGGAAATAACATTATGCAGGTACGACCCTTTAGTTAGCGAAGATGAACTATTGGAAGCTTATATAGACGAATCTTGCTTAATTGTAGAAACAACTAGTACTGACGAAAATGGGAGATACGAGTTTACCGGGCTAGGTCCCGGAACCTACAAAATTTCAGAAGAGCAGAGGAGTTACTTTAACGTGATATCCCCTGCAAGCGGTGAATACGATAACATAGATATAAATTCTCTCCGAGAATCTTACGACTTCTATAATCAACCAGTATTACCGGAACTGACAATATCTAAGACCAACAATAGTAATTCTCCTCAAAGCCCCGGGGATTCTGTCGGGTTCATAATAGTAGTGAACGTGCTGGGTTCCAATGTAGATGATGTGATAGTGACTGATTTGCTCTCGGACGGCTTCAAGTATAGATCGGGCTCTTGGGAAGTTGTTTCAGATTTCGACGGTCCTGTTGCAACGCTCGAACCTACATATGCCTCTCCAGGTAAGTGGTTTTTAGGGGATATGAAGGAAGGCGATACCTACACTCTCACATATATAGCGGATATCCAAAGCGATGTGGACGCAGGTACATATAAAGATCTTGCGTGGGTAAAAGGCACCGACTTTTGGGAAGGTAACGTGTTGGGGCAGGCTGTTGAACCCGGTGTGGTAAATACGGCATTCGTTGGTACAGCCGTGGAGGTTGTGACTCCGAATCCTGACCCGGAAGCCGAAGCTGAGGTAGATGAAGAGGAAATCACTGAAGAGGTACTCGGTACTTCGACAATAAGACTTCCCGCTACCGGTTCTGACACAGTAATATTAATTTCTGCTCTCTTAATTATGATCTTAGGAATATTAATGACAGCCATATCTAGGAAAAAGCGATTTATGCCGATAGTGGTCGCAATGTTCTTCACATTTGTTTTAGGAGCAGGAAAAGTATATGCCGAGACCCCAAATTTAACCGTCCTTATCGAAGATCCCGAAACATCGTTTAACGAGCCTTTCAAGATCACATTCGTGGCCATGGATTTGCTTGGAGACGGAGACCTCACGGCTTATTGTGAAAAAGACGGGCCAAATGATCCAGGTTGGGTTGAGTACGATTCGACGGAACTCTCAATGGGCGGAAATACAGGGGTGTGCGATGTTACAAGCGGCGTTCTTAACGGTACCGGTAGCTATAAATTTAGGGTTAAGGTAATTGCAGAATGGGAAGATTCTGTTGATGAAACTGTATATTCAAACGAAGTTACAACCACCTACGACAACGACGGTCCCGACAAACCAAAATACATAGAAGTCGACAGAAAATCCGACTGCAAATACGAAATAACACTCAAAACAGCAAACGATAGCCAGACCGATTACGTCGAAGTCTACATGTCTGATGAAAAAGAATTCACCGCAGGTCCGGGAAGCAGAATAAGAACCTTCGACATGGGACCGGACGAAAAGAAAACATTTACTGAAGAGGTCGGTGGAGAAAAATGTGCTCACAGACAGTATTTTGCCATACGGGCATTCGACTCCTCAGGCAACGGTTCCGATGTGGAAGCTGAAGAATTGGTAGATGTTAATACCGTAACAATAAACAAAGAAGAGGTGATTTACGAAGCTTCAATAGCCTCAACCGGTGGATCCTCAATCGGACCCGGAGAAGGTAACGAAAACGCCGAAGTAGTACCCACAGAAGAAGAAATCGGCGGAGGTGAAGAAGGAAGCGTCTTAGGAGAACAAGCTCAGGAACAGGGAGGACAGAAAAAAAGCTTCTTCGGAAAACTACTTTCAAGTCCATGGACATGGGTAGTGCTGGTAATACTCCTTGGCGGATTAACGATAAATGGACTTAGAAAAAGGAACGAATAAATTAATTAAGAGGTTAACCCAAGCCCAACCGCGCCCAGTCCTTTACAGGCTGGGCATCGGCTTTGTAGGGCTGTCTCTGCTAGCATTGTTGGCTATCTTCTATCCAAGTATATCCAATGAGTTAAAGTATCGTCTTAGCCCTCCCAAGGCTGATGCCGAGGTAAAATTGACCCCCTCCGACACACAAAATGGTGGTAAAGAATATATAGTGGCGGCCGACCCTTACTTAAGTATTGTCATCCCAAAAATCGGTGCTAATGCCAAAATAATCAAAGATGTGAATCCTTTGGATAGCAGGGAGTATCAGAAAGCTTTAACCGAAGGTGTTGCGCATGCAAGAGGTACAGCGTTGCCGGGACAGATCGGAAATGTATTTTTATTTGCCCACTCTTCTGACAATTTTTTGAACGCGAACAGATATAATGCCGTCTTTTACCTTCTCAATAAAATGGAAAAGGGCGACAAGATCTACCTTATTTTTAACCGCCGCAAGTTCGAATATACCGTAACAGAAACGAAAATTGTGTCCGCAGACGAGATTTCCTATATGGAATCGGAGTCTGAAACCGCTAAAGTTACCTTAATGACGTGCTGGCCGGCAGGGACGACCTTCAAGCGTCTTGTGGTTGTTGCAGAGATGTTACCTAATTAAGCTCCTCATCTCACCCTATAGTGTTTGACTAAATTCAGAAGTTTTGTTATAATACCGCCATTGTAATCCACGACCACCACAAATGATTAGGAGGTTTGATGTGTGCAACAAAGATGTTCATCAACAAATTATTGATGACGCGGTAGACATCGCAGCAAGTGAAGGCCGGGCGCCGGAACAGGGTGATTTTATGACCGCTTCGGTCATTAACCATAAAAGGATGTCCCCCGAAGAACAACGGCTGTTGCAAAGTGACCTTCAGGCAGCCGAACTTGGCGCAAGCAGCGAAGGTCTTGGTTCTTCTTTTCTTTTCGATGAGGAAAGCTATTACGAAGAGGAACCCGACCTTTACGGAGAAACCTGCCCCAATTGCGGATTCGACAAGAATTACTGCAGGTGTCCTGACGAGGAAGATTTGTCGGCCAAGTTTTTCTGTCTTTCCACCGGCTGCCCAAACAACCCAGATTGGTACGAATTTGAATCGGGTGTTTCAGAGTCTGACGTTGAAGAAACAAAAAAACGTTTCATTCAGCTTCACGCGGAACAATGCGGCTGCGGTGCCGAGATTAAAGTGTCGGTAGACGAGAGGTAGCTTTAAAAGGAGTAACAATGCTGCGGAATAAAAATCCAATGCAAAGTTACTCCTTATTTTTTCCAAACTCTAACCCATAACCATCTAGACAAAAAATGTACTCAATATATAATCTAAGCATGCAATTATCTGATTTTGAGACACCCCTATCTCAAAACGGTCAAGGTCCTGTGG
>C687J13239_1001004_pt1 | contig 12724 bp, 12 predicted proteins | sample RifGroD2_FD_13239 | JGI IMG/M metagenome (IMG submission 13239) | reverse complement strand
CCTCCTCCTCGAACCACAGCCACAGCTCCGCCTCGTCCGGCAGGATATCGTTCATGCCTTTTACGGCTTGCAATGTTTCGTTGCTCATGTTTAAACCCGGTAAGTGGGAAGTAGTAAGTGGCAAGTGGGGAAACCCTACTTTCTACTCACCACTTACCACTTACTGCCTTTCCCTCTTCACGTATTTCCGTTCCACATACTCGTCCACGATCCGCGTGAACTCCGCCGCGATGTTGTCACCGCGCAGAGTCATCGCCTTTTCGCCGTCGATATACACCGGCGCGGCGGGACTCTCGCCGGTGCCCGGCAGGCTGATACCGATGTTCGCCATCTTGCTCTCTCCNGGGCCGTTCACAATACAGCCCATCACCGCGACAGTCATATTCTCCACGCCGTCACACTGCTCGCGCCACACCGGCATCTGGCTGCGCAGATGCGCCTGGATGCTCTGCGCCAGCTCCTGAAATGCGGTGCTGGTGGTGCGTCCGCAGCCCGGACAGGCGACCACCATCGGCGCGAACGCGCGCAGGCCCATGGTTTGCAAAATCTCCTGCGCCACCACCACTTCCTGGGTGCGCGACCCGCCCGGTTCGGGCGTCAGGGAAATGCGTATCGTGTCGCCGATGCCTTCCTGCAACAGCACCGCGAGCGCCGCCGTCGAAGCCACGATACCCTTGGAGCCCATGCCCGCCTCGGTCAGGCCAAGATGCAGCGCGTAATCGCATTGCTGCACCAGCGCGCGGTACACCGCGATCAGGTCCTGCACCTCGCTGACCTTGCAGGACAGCACGATGCGGTCATGCGCCAGGCCGAGCTGTTCGGCGCGCTGCGCGCTTTGCAGAGCGGAGGCGATCAGCGCGGCGCGCGTCACTTCGCGCACATCCTTGGGTTCAGCCTGCCGCGAATTTTCGTCCATCATGCGCACCACCAGATTCTGGTCGAGGCTGCCCCAGTTCACGCCGATGCGCACCGGCTTGCCGTAACGCACGGCAGTTGCGATCATGATCGAAAACGGATCATCTTCCTCGCGGTTGCGCCCGACGTTGCCGGGATTGATGCGGTATTTCGCCAAAACCTGCGCGCAATCCGGAAATTCAGTCAGCAGGCGATGCCCGTTGTAATGGAAATCGCCGACCAGTGGCACATCGCAACCGAGGCGGTCCAGCCGTGAGCGTATCTGCGCCACCGCGGTGGCGGCCTCCGGGGTATTCACCGTGATGCGCACCAGTTCCGAACCTGCCTCGGCCAATTCATAAACCTGCCGCGTGGTCGCCTCGACATCGGCGGTATCGGTGTTGGTCATGGACTGCACAACAATCGGCGCACCGCCGCCCAGCATCACCTTGCCGACCGCCACCCTCTGGGACAAATGGCGCCTGATAACGGCTTCACTCATGCTCACTCCAGCGTCAGCCGCGCCACTTCGTTTGAAGCGCTGATATGAGGCGTCAGGTCGACCTGCTTGCCGCGATGGTAAAGCCGCACCGATGCGGCATGGCCGATCACCAGCGAAAATGGCGCTTGGCCATCCACACGCAACTCGCTGCCGCGCGGATTGACCTGCGATAACAATATCTTGTCATTCTTGTCCATGATTTCCGTCCATGACTCCGCGCCGAACGCCAGGCGCAGCGTGGCGGTTTTCGGTGCCGCATCTGGCTGGGCCGCTGGTTTTGCCGATTGAGTTTGCGGCAAGGCTTGGGAAATCGGAGTCTTCGCTGCCGGCACCGAAGATTGCGCCGCCTGTGCGGCAGGCGGCGCGATTTCGCCCGTTTCAGCGACCGGCGATGCCGGAATAATTTGCATTTTATCAGGCAAGGAAACCGGCATTTCAACCGGCGTCATTTCGGATTTCTCAAGCGGTGTCGTGAAGTGCCACACCGCGAACGCGACAACCAGCACCGCCAACAGCAACGCCGCGCCCAACCAGACCAGGTTTTGTTGTTGCGGCGAATGCGCGCTGGGAAACGGCACCTCGACGGAGTCCGGTATCAACGGCATCGGAGGCGCATTTGTCTGCGGCAGGAATGCCAGTAATGGCTGCGCATCCAACTGCAACATCTTGGCATAACTGCGCACGAAGCCGCGCACAAACGGCATCTCGGGCAAATGCTCGAAATCATCGGCTTCCAGCGCCTCGATCTGGCGCGGCGCGAGCTTGGTCTGATGAGCCACATCCGCGACGCTCAGGCCGAGGCGCTCGCGTGCCTCGCGTAGCGCCTTTCCCAATGAAGCCGCAGGCATTGTCGCCGCCGGGCTATCGCCCTGGCCGTTTTCGGGAAGCTGTTCCATCATTCCCCGCGCATCAGCAATTGGGTTTCGCGCGCATCGGGGAAACGCTTGCGCAACTGCATGGCATAGCTGGCCTCGGCATTGCGGTCACCGGCCTTGCGCTCGATACGCACCGCCAGCCAGAGCTGCTCCGCCGTCAGGCTGTCGGATTTTTCCGAAAATCCCGCCAAGTATTTCTTGGCGGCGGCGTAATCGCCATTAGCGAAACTCAGTTCCGCCATCGCCAGCAACGCCTGCGGCAAGCCGGGCTGCGCCTGCAGCGCGCGCTGCAAGAACTCCTCCGCCTCCTTGTTGTTGCCCGCTTTTTTTGAGCACCGCCCGGCGCTCAGGTAAGCGAGTTCCGGAGTTTCATACAAGGGGTTCTTCAATGCCACCAGGAAATAGGGAATGGATTCTTTTTCCTTGCCGCGCTGGCACAGGAACCAGCCGTAATTGTAATTTGCTTTGGGGTCGGACTTGTCGAGGCGCAGGCTTTGCTGGAAATCCTCATCGGCCTCCTTGTACTCGCGCAATTCCATGCGGATCAGGCCGCGCATGTAATAGGCAGGCGCATAATTCCGGTCGGCCTGCAAGGCCATGTCTATCTCGCCCAGCGCGATGCCCATCTGCGCGCGCTCGTAATACATGCCCGCCAGTTCGGTATGCACCTTCGCGCTGGCGCTGGCGCGCGATTTAAGCTGCTCCGGCGCGGGCTGCCCGCCGCCGGATGGCGTGCCGCAGCCCGCCAGGACGGCCAGTGAAAACAACAAAGCGGTCATTTTTTTCATTTGTTCACCTCGGCTATTTTATCCATGCAATGCCGCCTGCCCTTGCACAGTCCGCCTGCTCTTGTCCTGCACCAGCCCGGCCAATTGCCCGCATGCCGCGGCGATATCGTCGCCGCGCGTCTTGCGCGTGGTGACCACGATATCCGCCTGCATCAGCACATCGCGGAAGCGGCGGATCGCCTCCGGCTTCGAGCGCCGGTAATGCGTCTGCGGAAACGGATTGAACGGGATCAGGTTGAACTTGCACGGCACATCGCGCACCAGCTGCACCAGTTCGCGCGCCTGCTGCTCGCTGTCGTTCACGCCGTCAAGCAGCACGTATTCGAAGGTGATGAAATCGCGCGGCGCCTTTTCCAGATAGCGCTTGCAGGCTGCCAGCAATTCCTTGAGCGGATACTTCCGGTTGATCGGCATCAACTCGTCGCGCAACTTGTCGTTCGGCGCGTGCAGCGACACCGCCAGCGCGACCGGGCATTCGTCGCGCAACCGATCCATCGCCGGCACGATGCCGGAAGTCGAAACCGTCACGCGGCGGCGCGACAGGCCGTAGGCATGATCGTCCAGCATCAGGCGCAGCGCGCTCACGGTGTTGTCATAATTCAGCAGCGGCTCGCCCATGCCCATCAGCACCACGTTGCTGATCTGCCAGTTGCCCTGGCGGCCCTGACACGGTGCGGCGGAGCCGTCAGGTGCGGGAAGGGCCGCCAGCGCCTCCTCCCGCAAACGGCCGCTACGCGGTAACGTGTCGGAGGCGCTATCCTTGCCGAGTTGGCGGTTCGCCCACCACAGCTGGCCGATGATCTCCGCCACGCCGAGATTGCGGTTGAAGCCCTGCTTACCGGTGGAACAAAATGAACAATCCAGCGCACAGCCCGCCTGCGTCGAGACGCACAGCGTGCCCCTGTCGCCTTCCGGGATATAAACGGTCTCGACCGCATTGCCGGTGCCCATGTCCAGCAGCCACTTGCGCGTGCCGTCGTCGGACAGCTCTTCGCGCATCACCTTGGGCGCCCGCACGCAGGCGATCTGTTTCAGTTTTTCGCGCAGCGACACCGCAAGGTCGCTCATCGCATCGAAATCGGACTCCCCGGCCTTGTAAATCCAGCGCAACACCTGCCTGGCGCGGAACGGCTTCTCGCCATGTTCCGCGAACCAGGCGGTCAATTGTGCCACATCAAAGTCGAGGAGATTTTGTTGCATCTACGTGACTACTTAACGGGAATAAACATTCATTGCCGGGAAGAAATACGCGATNTCCACTGCCGCCGTTTCGGCCGCATCGGAGCCNTGTACCGCATTCGCGTCGATGCTGTCGGCGAAGTCCGCGCGGATCGTGCCCTTGTCGGCCTTCTTCGGATCGGTAGCNCCCATCAGGTCGCGGTTCTTCAGGATCGCGCCTTCGCCTTCCAGCGCCTGTATCATCACCGGCCCGGAAATCATGAAATTGACCAGATCGTTGAAGAACGGACGGGCGGCATGCACGGCATAAAAGCCTTCCGCTTCGGCGCGCGACAATTGCACCATGCGTGCGGCAATGATCTTCAGGCCGGCGTTCTCGAAGCGGGTGTAAATCTGGCCGATGACATTCTTGGCCACGGCATCGGGTTTGATAATCGACAGGGTACGTTCAACAGCCATGCTGCATTCTCCAGACAAAAGTTAATAAAAAACGGCTTGGCATTCTATCAGGCTTTGCTTGCGCTGGATGCAGCCTTCCTTCGCAAAGGATGAAAGGCTATGCCAATGCCGCATGCGCTGAACCCTGCATCTGTGGCAGCGGCTGCCTGGCATCTGCCGCGAATTATGCAAGGATCAATAGATAAGCCTGAGGCCAGCAAACAGAATATCCAGCACGAACACCACCAGCAAGGCTCTGATAACCGCCTTGATGGCCGCTTTGGGCACTACGGAAAATGTGGTTCCCGCCGAGAGGCCATGGAAACACGCGATGGTCGAGATCATCAAGCCGAACGCCAGGCTTTTCAGAATCCCGCCTATCCATAGCCAGGGATTGACCAGCGCGACAAAACGATGCAGCTGATCCAGGAAAAGGACATTCTGGAAAACCGCGCTTACGGCCAGTCCGCCAACAATCGCCACAATCTGGAAATAAGCGGTCAGCACAATCACCGATATGGTCACCCCGATGATCCTGGGCACCACCAGATAATCCAGGGGCGGGATTCCCATGCGTTCGAGGCTGGAAATCTCGCCGCCGACTTTCATCAGGGCTAATTCCACCGCGATGGCCGAACCGCTTCGGGCGATGATGATAATCGCCGCAAATAACGGGCCGACCTCCCACACGATCACCCAGGCCATGACCTTGACCACCAGAGAATTATCTCCGCCTGCGATGGAGAAAGTTTGCGTGGATACAATCACTCCCAGCAACAGGCCGATAAAACCGATGATATGCAAGGCCTCATTTCCGCTGAAAAAGACTTGGCGGTAGAAACCTTTCCTGACTGGCGGGATGCGCAGCACATGCCAGTTCGACAAGCCGTACACCAACAGCGAAACATAGCCGGTCAACGCCAGGAAACCCGTCAACAATTTTTTGCCGGCAAACCTCAGCATTACCGTGGCTCTGGAGTGCCGGTTGCGGGGCTTTTCTGCAATCTTTCCATCCGGGCGCGAACTTCATCGGCGCCCTGCTTGCTGCCCATCGCATCGCTGACGGTCAAGGCGCGCGCATAAAAATTCCAGGCTGCCGTTGCAGCGCCGCTGCGCTCATGCGCCGCGCCCAGCCGCAACAGGTCCAGGCGGATCTTGCCGGGAATGCCCAGTTTCTGGTCTATCGCAAGGGCCTGCCGGAACATCTGGATTGCCCTTGCAAAGTCGCTCCTTGCCAGGCTGATCTCGCCCGCCAGGCGCTGCGCATTCGCCAGTTCGACCTGCTGCGAACCGGAATTCAATGCAGCGTCATTGGCAAATTCAAGCGCTTCATCCAATCGGTTGTCGCGCTGCGCTAACTGGGCGCGCAGCAACAGCAATGATCCGGCCACCTTGCATTTTTTCTGACAATGCGTTTCCCCCTTCTCAACCCAGGACAAGGCCGGAGATGGCGCATTGCCTTCGAGATAAAGCAGGCTTTTCAATGCGGAGGCGGCGGCCAGCGCATCGGACGGATAGGGCAAGGCGGGTTCGGAAAACAAGGCTTCCAGTTGCAGATGAGCCTGTGCGGGAAGCGCCAGTTCGCGGAAAACGCGCGCCAGGTTGATGCGCATCGCCGCAATCCCCGCGGCATTTTCAATGGATTGGTTGATATGCAGGGCCTGCTGGTAATCGTTCTTTGCCCTCTCATATTCGCCGTGGAGGAAAGCGGCATCGGCACGCGCGCTCAGTTTATATGCCTGCTCGCTACGGGGATTCGGTTTTTCCGGCGCGCTCCCGCATGCAGCCATCAGCAAACAACCCAAAAATAGCAGGATGCCGCTATTTCGGCTGCGCATTTGTGACACCGTAGCTATCCATAGGCAGGATTTTTATCTCCGCCGGTTCCAGCATGTTCCGGATTGGCCATGACTCCTTGGCCGAGCCGATGATATTGCGGGCATCTTCGGCAGCCACCCGGCCATCCTGAAGGATGGCCGGAATGTTTTCCGCTGAAGACTCCGCGACTTTCCCGACGTCCATGGTCACATCGCGGAGGCTGTCCAGCAGCATGCTTTTTTTTTTTTTTTTCTTGTCCAGCACCGCGCTCGATTTGTCCAGCGCCTTGCCCAGTTTGAGATTTTCCTCGGCGAGGACATCCTTGGATTGCTGCACCAGCGAAGATATATCCTGCCCGGTTTTCTCGAACTTTACAGCGGCTTTTGTTGCGCGGTTTATCAATCCATCCGGCTCATTGAGCGACGATGTGGTCGCCTGGACGTTATCCAGGATGGGCTTCAGCCGCTCGGCCAAATCATGGGCCAAGTCGCCCATCCCCAGTTTCCTTTCAAAGGGCAACAGCTCGTTGGCCGCCAGCATGGGCTGGTCTTTCGGCCCCGGCATGATCTCCAGCACACTATCGCCGAATAATCCCTGTTCGGTCAGGCGCAGTTTCGCGCCTCGGCGGATATGCAGCAGATATTTGTCATCCACGAAAAACCGCACTTCAACCGCGCCATCCTCCTTCAATGAAATACCCAACAGCTTGCCGACCTTGAACCCGTTCAGCCTCACCTCCATGCCCTCGTGAACCATGCCGGCGTCGCTGGTCCGGAAGCGCAATTCCGTGGTGCTGGCAAACATTCCCTGTTCAATTGCAACGACAACAAACACCAGCAGCAATGCGCCCAATCCAACAAAGGCAAACAGGCCGATTTTCCGCTCCAGAATCGCCAAACGGCTATCGTGGGCGGTGAATAATTTCATTTCCCGGTTAAAGGATGAAGGTCTGGTTTGCATGTATCTGGGCATCCAAATGCGTATCGTAATCCAGGTANACTGCCGTGTGCGCAGGTGAGTAGCGGCGGAAAAATTCGTCAAACCGGCGGATTTTCTCCATCTCGGCCTGGGAAACGCCNCCCAGTATCGCATCGTAAATCATGACCCTGGGATTCATCAGGGCGGAACGCACAAAACCGACCAGGCGNTTCTGGTATGGAGAAAGCTGGCTNGGCAACCTGGTCAGCAACTCATGCGTTTCCATTTCATTCAATCCGCACACCCCGAACAGCTCGACGATATGTTGTTCCGTGGATTCCGTCAACAATCGGTGATAACTGAGCGGCAACAGCAGGTTCTCATCGATCCTGATGTTATTCAGCAAACCGCCATCCGGCGAGACCACCGCAGTTTCAAGCGGGTGCAGGATCAAATCGAGGAATCTCTCCCTGTCTCCCTCGGAATGCACGGCCACGCCATAGCGGTAGCCCCGATCAAGCTCGAATAGCATCTCCTGCGTGCAATCGTTCTGATCACGCCAGGAAATAATCCATTGGTTCTCTTGAGTCAAATTAAGTAGCCTGCCGGTTATGCTTCGTCAAAATTGTAGCACCCCGCCCCTGAACTTCCATGCCGAAGATTGCGCATGGCCGTTACCTTGCCGAAAGCTGCATTCCCGTCTCTTCCGCCGCAGCCTGGTATTCCGCCGCAATTGCCACACCGACCACGCTTACCAGCTCATCGCCGCAATACAGCAGCGGCAGGCGGTCGCGCTGCCAGGGCGGGATATGATGTTCCTGCAGCAGGTTCTTCAGCGTGCGCGTCGCCGCATGCGGATCGGGACGCAGGGTTTCGCCGCCTTGCCGCAGGCGTAGTGTCACCGGCGCGCGCCGCAGTTTCGCCAGGCTGATGCCTGCACCCTGGGTTTGGTTGAAACACAACCGCACAGCCAGCGCAGGCCACTCCAGCTCGGCTTCGCCGTGCCACGGCAACACCAGACTCCGATCGAATTCACCCAGAACGCGCAGCACATACACCCTGCCCTGATAGCGGCGCACCTGCCAGTCGCCATAGGCAATGCACACTGCCGCATCCTGCCGCGCGCCGCACAGTTGCTGCAGCATATCGTCGAGTTGCACGGTTTGCGGCATCGGCGCGCCGCTGCTGTGCAGAAAATAGCGCAGCAGGTTTTTCGCGCGCGGCAGGCTCAGCGCCTGCAAGGCCGCGACGGCAAGCGTACCGGCATGGATCGCCTGCGCGGCATCCAGTCGCGCCAGATCGTCGAGCAGCACGCCTGCCTCGGCGAAATGCTGCGCGCTGCGCGCCAGGGTATTGCGGCAGGCGGGAAATCTTTCTTCCAGCAACGGCAGCACGCGATGGCGCAGGAAGTTGCGCGGGTAGCTGTCGTCGGCGTTGCTTTCGTCCTCGATCCAGCGCAGATCACAAGCTGCGGCATAATCGAGAATTTCCCGGCGCGAATAGTGCAATAACGGGCGAAGCAAGTCTGGGCGATGCGCCCAACCCTCTCCCGCGAGGGGAGAGGGAATATGTGTCGTAGCGTGCTTAACAAACGGCATGGCCGCCGCGCCCTTGACGCCCGCGCCGCGCAGCAATTGCAGCAGCAGGGTTTCCGCCTGGTCGTCGGCGTGATGCGCGAGCGCGACGAAGTCGCACGCCTGCCTGGCGAACGCCGCATGGCGCAGCTTGCGCGCCGCCGCTTCGATGCCGTGCTTGCGCAGCGGGGCGATGTCCACATGTTCGGTATGCAGCGGAATGGCGTGCTGCGCGCAGAGGCCGGCACAGAAATCCGCCCAGGCATCGGCGTTTGGGCTGATGCCGTGATGGACATGCAATGCGGAAAGCCGCCAGGAAAAACGCGGCGCGAGCTGGTGCAGCAGATGCAGCAACACCACGGAATCGGCTCCGCCGCTCAGGCCGATCAGGATGGAACTATGCGCGGGAACCAGCGGCGCAAGCTGCGCGGCAATTCGGTCGGTAAGCGCAGGGGCACGTGAAACTTTTGTTCCGGCACCGGCACGGCGCGCCGTGCCCCTACAGTGCAACTTCCTTGAACTTGCCATAACTCATCAGGCGGTTGAAGCGGTCCTGCAGCAAATTGGCCACCGGTTTGTTCTGCACCGTTTTCAGCGCGTCCTGCAACGCCTTCTTCACGCTCTGCATGGTCGCCGCATAATCCCGGTGCGCGCCGCCCAGCGGTTCACTGATGATCTTGTCCACCAGCCCCAGAGTCTTCAGGCGCGTCGCGGTGATACCCAAAGTCTCCGCGGCATCCGGCGCTTTTTCCGCGCTCTTCCACAGGATCGACGCACAGCCTTCCGGCGAAATCACCGAGTAAGTGCTGTATTGCAGCATCAGCAGCGCGTCGCCCACCGCAATCGCCAGCGCGCCGCCGGAGCCGCCCTCGCCGATCACGGTGCAGATAATCGGCACGCGCAACTCGGTCATTTCGTAAAGGTTGCGCCCGATCGCCTCGGATTGGCCGCGCTCTTCCGCTCCCACGCCGGGATAGGCGCCGGGGGTGTCGATAAAGGTCATGATCGGAATGCCGAATTTTTCCGCCAGACGCATCAGGCGCAACGCCTTGCGGTAGCCCTCGGGGCGCGGCATGCCGAAATTGCGCAGGATTTTCTCCTTGGTATCGCGGCCCTTCTGGTGACCGATCACCACCACGCTCTGCCCGTTGAAGCGCGCCAGCCCGCCCACGATAGCCTTGTCGTCGCCAAACGCGCGGTCGCCGTGCAGCTCCTCGAAGTCGGTAAACAGGTGCTTGATGTAATCCAGCGTGTAAGGACGCTGCGGATGGCGCGACACCTGCGATATCTGCCAGGACGAGAGCTTGGCATAAATATCCTTGGTCAGCGTTTCGCTCTTCCTGGACAGGCGCGAGATTTCGTCCGCGATATCGAGCGCCGAATCGTCCTGCACATAGCGCAGCTGCTCGATCTTGTCTTCCAGTTCGGCGATGGGGCTTTCAAAATCCAGAAATGATACTTTCATGTTTATTCCCTGCTGTTACGGCTGAAATGCGGCGCGATGATACTACAAACCGAAGAAGCGCTTGATGGTGGCGAGAATTTCGCCGGAGTGCTGCGCAGCGTCCCGGGACGCGCTTTCCGCACCCATGCCCTGTATCATGCTGTCCAGTTCTACCTTGCGCACCGCCAGCATCTGCGATATTTCCTCGGCGATGCTCGGGCGCTGGTGCAGAATTTCCTCGAACATCTCCTTGTCCAGCCGGTAACATTCCACATCGGTCTTGGCCAACACCGAAGCGGAGCGCGGCGCACCGGTCATTAAACCCATTTCGCCAAAGAAGCTGCCCTTGCCCAGATCCCGGAGGACGCGCCTGCCGCCGTCCGGCGTCTCCAGATAGACCTCGGCTTCACCGCGGATGACGATGTACAGCCAGTGGGCGGTGGCGCCCTGCCTGGAAATAATCTCGCCCTTGGCAAACGGCGAGAACCGCAAGCGTTCGGCCAGCGCCGTCAATTCTTGTTCGGTCATCTGCGAGAACAGCTCCACCTGTTTCAGCGTCTTGATGCGCAGCAGGATTTCGCGGTGGTGCAGCATTTCTTCGTATTTTTCATTTTCCTTGGTCATATGGATGCTTCTTTCATCCATCGCCAGCTTGATACCCGCGCGCTGCAGTGCAGTCATGATGTGCCAGCGTATAACCGCATCCGTCGGATCATCCGGGGTCAGATCAGTCAGCCAATAGCGCATCGCGTAGCGCACGTAGCCTTTGTCGTCCATGTCCATCAACACGCAATTGGGCAACGGGTTCTTCGCCACATTGGCAATGTCGGTCTGCTGGATGGCTTCTTCGACCACTCTGACCACCCTGGTAGGCGGGATATCCATGCTTACGTTGAACCACACCCAGCGCCGCCATTGCACCGGCTGCCCGGTGCGCCGCCCCAGCACCAGAAATTTGCTCTTCATCAACTGGCTGTTGGGAAACACCACGGTTTCCCAGTTGCGCGTCTCGACCAGCGTGGAACGCCAGCGGATATCCACCACCCGGCCGGAAACGTCGTCCACCTTGATCCAGTCGCCGATCTCGATGGAGTTGTCCATTTGCAATGCCAGGCCGCCGAGGATATTGCCCAGCGTGTCCTGCATCGCGAATGCCACCACGGCGGTAATCATCGCCGAGGTCGCGACGATGCTGCCCAGATCAAGCCCGGCGTAGCGCAACCGCACCAGCCCCCAGGCGATGTAGCCGATGATGACGAAAATGTCTTCTGCAATGCGCGGCGGCGTGATGCGCATCCGCGGCAGGATGATGCGGAACACCACCAGCCCCCACAGGCGAATCGCCGCGATGCCGGCCCCGATCAATCCGGCTTCGTGGAATACCGCGGCGGCGGAGGGGAATTGCAGCGCGTGGATCAGGCCGCTGACGAATTGCAGCAGCAGACAGGCAAAGAAGAAAGTCAGCGTGTTCAGGACGCTTTTGCGCTCTTCCTTCAGAAAATGGAACAGCAGGAACGCCAGCCCCAGCGTCATCGCCAGCACCGGCAACGACTCCTCGCGCCAGAAAAACTGCATTGCGGTATTCCAGAAAGACATGCTTATTCCTTATGCTCGGGTAGCGGCATTCTACACCATCGAATATTGGGCAAGCGGCCTGGCGCGCCGCCACAATGCCCAGGCATCGGCGCGGGCCAACAGCAGACGCCGGGCATGATCCCCGCCCAGAATATCCACCCGCAATTGCGAAATTTTTCCGGCGCGCAACGCCTGCCATAACGGCTGCGCATAGCCTGTCTCGAACTCCTGCAACGCGGCGCGCCAGGCATCCAGATCGCCGCGCCGCAAGGCTGAACGCAAGCCCGTCCAGACCAGCAATTGCGTGCCGCCATTTTCCTCATCGCGCCATTGTTCCGGCCAGCTTGAAAACGGAACCCCCGCAGCCGCGGCAAACATCCCGGCCAGCACCTCATCAGAACTGACGCAGTCATAAGTCTCTTGCGGCGCGATATTCACCTCACAGCCGCCGCCCCACAGCCACAGGCTGTTGACCGGCAATTCGCCGCGCACTTCGCGGGCTTCATTCACGGGATGCGCAAACAGCAGCATCTGGATCTCGTTGAACACCCGATGCCAGCGTGCCGCCTCAGCACCTTTGGGCAGCAGACCACGCACGTTGCGTCCGGCGGCCTGCGACAGCGGCACGGTTACAATGTCCGGCAATTGGTCGAGCCGCATATACCAGCGTTGCTGATGCGGTGCAAAAAACTCCATGCCCTGCCCGGCAAAGTGTTCGT
>C687J13239_1000982_pt1 | contig 12883 bp, 10 predicted proteins | sample RifGroD2_FD_13239 | JGI IMG/M metagenome (IMG submission 13239) | reverse complement strand
AACACTTAATGATAGCCAGTATTTATATACATAACACTTCAAAAATATAAATTTCTACCAAACATCGGGCGGACATACGCTACGCTAATCCGCACCCTACAATAGAGAAAACTACAGTCCCACCACTGAACAGTAACGTTAAATTTTCGACAAATAACAAACATCACGGATGCGTATTGACAAAATATTACATCCGTGATATAATATAAAAAATATATTTGTGAGAATAAAATGACAGAGATGTTAACTGTCATTTTATTATTGGAACAAATTATGATAGATTAAATATAATTGGAGGAGAAACAAATGGAAAAGATAGTTAATATAGCAGTTATAGCACACGTAGATGCTGGGAAATCGACATTAGTAGATGCATTTTTGAGCCAAAGCGGGGTATTTAGAGAAAACGAACAAGTTAAAGAATGTATAATGGATAGTAATGATTTAGAAAGAGAAAGAGGTATCACAATATATTCTAAAAATTGTGCGGTAAAATATAAGGATTACAAGATAAATATAGTGGATACTCCTGGGCATGCTGACTTTTCGTCAGAGGTTGAGCGTATTATGAAAACGGTTGATACCGTTATACTTTTGGTTGATTCTAGTGAGGGGCCGATGCCACAAACTAGATTTGTATTACAAAAATCACTTGAACTGGGGCTTAAACCTATATTACTTATAAACAAAGTTGATAAAAAAGACCAGAGAGCAGAAAAAGTTGTAGATATGACTTTTGACCTTTTTGTGGAGCTAGGAGCTACAGACGAACAGCTTGATTTTCCTATACTTTATGGTATAGCAAGAGAAGGTATTGTAAAGAGAAGCATGGATGATGACTCAACGAACATAGAACCATTATTTGAAACAATTATACATCATGTAAAGCCATATCCAAATACATCTCATCAAAATTTACAGCTTCAAATTTGTTCGTTAGCATATGATGAGTATATAGGCAGGTTAGGTATAGGTAGAGTGACAAGAGGAAGTATAAAAGAAGCACAAATAGTTTCTGTATCAAGAAGAGATGGTACAGTTGGGAAAGTAAAAATAACAAAAGTATTCATATATCAAGGAATCAAAAGAATGGAAGTAAAAGAAGCCCAAAGCGGGGAAATAGTAGTTGTAGCTGGTATAAGCGATATATCTATAGGAGAAACAATATGTAATGAAAATATGCCAGATCCTATGGAAATGATTCATATAGAAGAGCCAACGCTTACTATGAACTTTTTTGTAAATGACTCACCTTTTGCAGGTCGAGTTGGTAAATTTGTAACAACTAGGCATTTAAAGGAAAGACTTGAAAAAGAGCTAGAAGTAAATGTAGGACTTAAAGTAGAACCGCTTGATAGAACAGATGGTTTTAAAGTGTCAGGTAGAGGAGAACTTCATTTAGCTATACTACTTGAAAACATGAGAAGAGAAGGCTACGAGATGGGAGTTTCAAAGCCAGAAGTTATTATGCATCAGGAAGATGGACAGTTACTAGAGCCAATAGAAAAAGTAATCGTAAGTATGCCAGAAGAGTTTTCGGGAAGCATAATATCAGCACTTAACATGCGAAAAGGGCTTATGGAGCACATGGAAACAGAAGGTGGATATATAAAAGTTGAGTATATGGTTCCGACTAGAGGACTTATAGGATTTAGGTCAGAATTTATAAATTTGACAAGAGGCGAAGGCGTATTAGTTAGAAGGTTTGAAAGATTTGAGCCACACAAAGGAGAAATAACACAGAGAAAGAATGGTGTACTTATGGCCCAAGAACCAGGAACAACTATGGCATTTGCACTATTTAATCTAAGTGACAGAGGAGTTATGTTCTTAGATCCAGGAGCAGAGGTATATGAAGGCATGATAATAGGAATGAATAACAGAAGAGAAGACATGACAGTAAATCCATGCAAAAATAAAAAGCTCACAAACATGAGAGCATCAGGCTCAGACGATTCTGTAAAGCTATCGCCACCTGTAAAATACACGCTTGAAGAGGCACTTGAATTTATTAATGATGATGAATTAGTAGAAATAACACCATTAGAGATAAGAATGAGAAAGAAAATACTAAACGAAACTGAGAGAGTAAGAGCGTCAAGGAAGGCTAATATAGAATAATGATACTTAGCTTAAATAAAAAAGATTCAACAATACATTTTAATGTACTGTTGAATCTTTTTTATTTAAGATTGTTTCTAAATATGCTCTTTCCATTTTTTCACCAAACTTTTCTGCTGAGAATTCATTGGCGTTTAGCATTGCGTTTTCAGAGAGTTGTTTTCTTTTTTCATCATTTGATAATATATCAAAAAGTATAGTAGGAAACTCATCATCTTGTGTGAAAAATTTCCCGTTCACATTATCAATTATAACACCATCAAGGTATGAATCATATTTGGCTACTACGGTAGTCCCAGAAGCCATTGCCTCTATAAATGTAATGCCCTGGGTCTCGCTAGTGGATGCATTAACAAAAACATCTGCAGTATGATAAAAAAGACCGACTTTTTCCCAGGGTTGTTTACCTGCAAATATTACGTAATTACTTATGCCTAAATCTTCTGTAAGGGTTTCGAGACTAGATTTTGCAGGACCATCTCCAACAATAATAAATTTAAAGTTACTCATATGAGTAAGTAAACTAGGGAGTTGTTTTATGATGACGTCTATACTTTTTTCAAAAGCAACCCTTCCGAGAAAAAGAATAACTTTATAATTTTCAGGGATGTTGAATTGTTTTTTTACATTTAATATATCTTCCGAGGTATATTTAGAGTTTGCAAATGCACTAAAATCAATACCATTAGGTATCACTTCTATTGGTTTAGTTACTCCATAACTAATAAGAGCCTGTTTTGTTTTGTTAGAAGGTGCAATAACTGTATCAAATTTATTGCAAAAAGTTTTGCTGAACATGCGGATAGCTTTTGGAGTTATTGTATCAATTTTTACTTTGATTAAATAATGTGTATAGTTTTCCCACATGGTGTGATATGTATGAACCACCGGTATATTAAGTTTCTTGGAAATAGATTTTGCAAAAAAACCTAGTGAAAATTCAGTTTGATTATGTATAATATCTAATTTATTTTCTTTAATTATCTTAGAAAATTTGCGTGAATATAAAGCCCCAAACCTATGTTGAGGGGAAAAAAGGAGTGGCATACTTGGCAATCTAAAAACATCCGATGTGTCTTTTTTAAAACAATGGTCGGTTGTTGTAAACACATAAACATTGTGACCACGCAACTCTAGTTGCTTTTTCAAAGTCTTTATTGAAATAACTACTCCATTAATCTGTGGATCGTATGTATCTGTAAAAATCCCTATGTTCATTGTAATCCTCCTGAATTTGAAATATTAAGTTATAAGCAAATTTCAAATACATATTAAATATGATGATAAACCTTGATTATATTATACTACAATTTTTCAGTTTTTCAATATGAAAAATGGAAAAAAAAAAGTTTGATTTATTTTCAATAATAATGTATAATATTATTTAGAAAAAGGGGGTATTAATGTGAAGAAAATGCAAATTTTAATAGTAATGCTATTGGCGTTAAATGTACAAGTAAGTATTTGTAATGCAAACAATTTATATTTAAGTAGTGTAATAGGTAAAGGTGAGTACGGAGAAAAAATAGGAAAGGTATCCGAGGCGACGTTTAGAAATCCATATGGGATAGCCTTTGATAAAAATAATAATTTGTACATAGTTGATTCGAAAAACAATATGATAAAAAAAGTTGTAAATTCTGTTGTAAGTACTGTAACTGGCAGTGTGAAGCTTTACGACACAAAAGGGTTACCTATGGGTGGATTTAAAGAAGGAGTACTTAAATCCGCAGAATTTAATGAGCCTAGAAACATAACAATAAATGCAAAAGGTGAATTTATTGTATCAGACACAAACAATAATTTAATTAGACTTGTGTCGAGCTCCAAGGTTACAACACTATCAGGAACAGGAGAAGCAGGATACCTAGACGGAAAAAACACAGTTAGTAAATTTAACAAACCTACGGGTGTAGCAATGGATGCTGATGGAAATATATTTATAGCAGACACAGGAAATAATGTTATAAGAAAAATATCTACAAAGCTTGAGGTTACAACATTTGCTGGTAAATATTCAGAAAATGGAGCATACGCCGATGGTGATGCACAAACTGCACTGTTTAATGAGCCATCATACATATATGTAAGCGGAAGTACTATTTATGTGGTTGATTCAGGTAATCACGCTATTAGAAAAATAGAAGATGGAAAGGTCACAACTGTTGCAGGTCATATTTTTTATAATGATATAGACAATGTTTATGCAATGAGTGGTGATGTAAATCTTGACGCAAAGCATTCAAAATTTAATTACCCAAAAGCAATGACCGTTCTTGACGATGGAACAATAATTATTGCAGATACATGGAATAAAAAAATAAAATACATAAGTAAATTAGGCAAGATAGAAGAATTCAAATTATTGAAAAAAATGCAAGATGGATCAATAGAAAATGTAAATATTAGTGGCCCGATAGATGTAGTAGAGAATGCAGGAAAGCTTTACGTTTCTGATGTATGGGATAATTGCATATATGTGTTTGACATAGAAAATGAAGAAGGTAGTAGCCAAATATTAGATATTAAAGACAAAATAGTATATAAAGGAATAGTAACAGATATACCAGTCGTGTCAGATAATGTAAACGTATTGGTTCCAATAAGAAAATTCTTTGAAAATTCACAAGCAACAGTGGATTGGGTTGCTGAAACATCTGAAGCCATAGTAAAGATAGAAGACAGGGAATATAAATTTAAAATTGATAATGTTAATGTAAAATTGATGAACTCAAGCATGATGGTAGGGCTTAAACATTTAAAAAACGAATATAAAGTAGATATATTATATGATAATGCAAGTAATACCATATTTGCGTACTAGGAGGTGCAAGGAATGATAAAAAGAAGTTTGATGTTAACGATTATTTGTTTATTCTGCATGAGTTTGATATTTTACAATACTGCATCTGCGGCTGTTACGCTGACAAAGGCAAAAGTTGTAGATTTATATGGTAACGTGCAAATTAAAAAAGGTGGAGGAGAAAAAACATTCTCCGCATTTAAAGGTATGTATTTAACACAAGGTGATACGATAAAGACAGGTATAAACTCATGGGTTGAAGTATCTGTAGCAAGTGATAGTGATATAAAGGTTGGAGAAAATGCGCAAGTTTTAGTTAGTCAATTGAATAAAACAGGTGACAATAAAAAGAGTCAATTTACTATTTGGTCCGGTGGGATATGGGCAAATGTTAAACAAAAGTTAAATACAGGTTCAAAGTTTGAAATAAAAACTCCAACAGCGATTATGGGGGTAAGAGGTACAAAGTTATATGTAACATGTAAAGATGGCAAGTCTAAATTTTCTATTTTATCAGGTAAAGCAACAGTTAGACCGAGCGAGGTAGCAACGCAAGATAAAAGTGAACAAGGTGGAGAAATTGACAGTACGAATGAAATAATTATAGAGAAAAATAATGAAGTAATAATAGAAAATGCTAAACCGGTTTTTAGACAAGAGGATGCGAGGCCTATAGACACAAAAACTATGGATACATTTCTTTTGGATACTATAAAAAAAGTAATAGAAGAAGAGGTATCACTGCCACCTGAAAGTGAGACACCTGAACAATTAGAATTAATAGAAAAGGAACAAATAGATATTATAGATATAATAAAAATAGAACAATTAATTCAGGAAAAAGCACAAGAAAGAAAAGATGAGATTGCGGAAATGGAAAACAAACAACAAGTTTTGGAAAAAAGTATAGAGACTACGAAAGCGGAGATGGTTGAAACGGTGGAATATCAAGGCTCAACGCCAGCAAAACCAGTAACGCCTAGCAAATCTAGTGGATCAAGTTCTAATGCACAAAGTGCACCAGCAGCGCCAACAACAACATTTAGTTTTGACGGTGCAAATTCAAATAAGCTGATCGGATCGGACAGTACGATGGAATATAGCTTAAATGGAGGTACAAGTTGGACCGTATGTACAGCTAACACAGACCTTACATCAGTGTTAGAAAGTATTAACGCGACAAATAATATAAAGGTAAGAGTGAAAGAAAATGCACCAACATCAGCTGGAGCAGTACAAATAATAGATATTGGAGAAAGACCAGTAACATCAAACTACACAGTAAACTATATTGAAGAAACAACAACAGAAATAATACCATTGACAATAGAATACTCAACAACAGTAACAATGAGCAATAAAGTAGATGGAACGGGAGAGGTAGTAGGACTAACACCGGGAACAGACCTATACTTTAGAGTAAAAGCAACTGGATTAATACCATCAGGAGAAATACAAAGGCTAATAGTTGCAAACAGACCAACACTACCTGCATACACAATAAATTACGAAGCAGAAACAACAACACAAGCAATGCAGGCAACGGTAGAATATGCAAACAACGCAGATATGAATGGTGCAATAAGTGGGACAGGCGTGCCTATAGCAGTAACACCAGGAGAAAATGTATATTTTAGAACAAAAGCAACAGACGGAGCATTCAAATCAGAAGTGCAAATACTGCTAGTGTCGGCAAAATCAGAAATACCGACAGCAACATATAATACAGCAACAGGAGATTTAACGAACGTAACAGCATTAATGGAATATAGCGTAAATGGGGGGAGTGAATGGAGCCCATGTACAGGAAGTACGCAAGCAGTGTCGATTGCAAATATTAATTCAACAAATGATATAAAAATAAGGAAAGTAACCACAGAATCAGCATTTGCATCAAATATACAAACAATAGATATACTAGAAGGACCAGAAGCACCATTGGCATCATATAGTACAGAAACAGGAAACCTGACATCTGTTACATCCGAAATGGAATACAGTAAAAATGGTGGAACAACATGGTATGCATGTGGAGGAGCAACGCAATCAGTACCAGTCACACATATAAGTGCAGCAAATGACCTAAAAGTAAGAGTAAAAGCAACAGGCTTGACTTTACCAGGAACTGTGAAAACATTTGATATTCTAGCATCGCCATCAGCACCAACATACGCAATCAATTATACAAATGAAACAACAACACAAGTAGTAGCAGTATCAGATGAATACTCAACGACAGTAGAAATGAGTAGCCCAACAAGTGGACCGGGGACAGTATTGAATCTAACACCAGGCACGAGCTTATATATTAGAGTAAAAGCGACAGGTTTAACGCTACCTGGGACAATACAAACATTAACAGTACCATCAAGGCAAGTAACAACAGCATATACAATCAACTATGAAGCAGAAACAACAACACAAGAAATACCTACAACAGTAGAATATGCAGACAATGCAGGTATGACTGGAGCAATAAGCGGAACAGGTGAGCCTATAGCAGTAATACCAGGAGAAAATGTATATTTTAGAACAAAAGCAACAGCTGGAGCATTTAAATCAGCAGTACAAACACTAGTGGTAGTAGAAAGACCAGTAGCACCAACATTTGATACTGCAGACTCATCTTTAGATAAACTAACTGGATTACCAGTCAATGATGTTAATTTAGAAGGAAGGATAAATGGTGGTACGTGGACTCATCTATCGGTAAGTGGAATAGGCGAGAGTACAACACTAGGAGCATTTAATGCCGGAGATGATATATATATTAGGGTAAAAGCGACAGCGACACACCCGTATGGAGCAATAGCGGCAAAGGTGGCAGCTAATTCTGCTGGACCAGTTGTTACAATAACAACAGATACACCTGATGATAATATAAATAGCATTATATATACATTTGAATTCAGTGAAAACGTAATAGGATTTGAGGCAACCGATGTAAATGTAATAAATGGAACAAAGGGAAATTTTGATACATTAGATGGGAATACATACACATTGGTAGTAACATATGATGGACCAGGTACTCAAATTGTTGAAGTGCCTGTAGGTGTGTGTATGGCAGAAACACGAAATAACCAATTAGCAAGTAAAACGACAATAATCCCATCATATAATGGAACCTTTAACATGCCAAAGCTAGCAGAAGGAATGACACCATTAAAATTTAACGAAGTGGGAGATTTCATTGAGGCAAGTTATACAGATATAACAAACAGATATTGGTATAACTACAGAACAGACATAGATCAAAATGCTGCAGACAGGGTAACAAATGAGAAATGGGCAAATGTAAGACTAAATGACGGAAGTATGTTTGTATGGATACCAAGATATACATATAAGATTACAGGACAAGATACGATAGCAGATTATATAGACGATAAAATACAAATAAAATACAGTGATGGAATAATAGACGATACATTAGATGGATATAAAGTACATCCAGCATTTAACTTTGGTGGAACACAGCTAACAGGAATTTGGGTAGCCAAATTTGAAGCAAGTCAAAATGGCGGGCTAGTACAAGTAAAACCTGGGATAGCAAGCTGGAGAAATATAACTGTAGATGATATATTTGCAGCATGTAGGGCAATGCAAAATACAGGCAACCCATATGGAATAAGTACAGACGAAAGTATAGTAGATACACATATGATGAAAAATAGTGAATGGGGAGCAGTAGCATACTTAACAGAGGCGATAAGAGATGGAAACGAAATAGAAATGAATAATAACGCAAGTTATTATTCAGGTGGAAGTAACACGGTAGAAACAACATATGCTGTAAACAAAGGGCAAAGTACAACTGGAAATGCATATGGTATATATGACCTAAGTGGTGGAGCATGGGAATATGTAGCTAGTTACACAGGAGTAGGGAATTCATCGTATGCAGGAAGCTTACTTGCTGCAGATGGAAAATACAAAGATGTACTAGCACAGGCAACGTCAGCAGATGGATTAATAAATTATGAATCTGCTGAAGCATACACAGATGGATGGGCCTTAAACGAAGTAACAACATCAGTAGCTGGAGGCGGTTCATTTCAAGGATATTATGATTCTCATATTTTTCCACAGGTAACTAATTCTATATTTACACGTGGTGGTGATCATGCTATTGGTAATTATGCAGGTATATATGCATATATGGGATATCAAGGGGCTGTTAGTCCAAACGTTTCATTTCGTCCAGTTATAGTAGGGTTAGAATAGTTAGGGTTAGAAAAGTATTAATATAATGCTAAAGGACAGGTTTTAAATAATCTGTCCTTTGATTATAATAGGAGGGGAATTCTGTGAATATTAAGCAACTAAAATATTTATTATCTAGACCCGAGGGTATAAAACTTGATTTTAAGCAATCTATATCACTAGAGTATGACTCGGATAAAAAGGAGTTTGCAAAAGATATTTGCGCAATAGCAAACTCTAAGGGTGGCAGAGGATACATAATTTATGGAATAAAGGATAAAACTAAAGAAGTCGTAGGAGTAGAGCTTGAATCTTTTGGAGAAGAGAAGCTACAACAACTAGTATCAAATAGGATAGATCCGCCAGTACCTATAAGAATTGAAGTTGTCGAGTATCAGGGAAAGAAGATAGTTGTCGTTACTATTTTTAATAGTGATGATAAACCTCATCAACTAATATATAATGGCTCTTTTTATATAAGACGAGGATCTACAACTGGGGTAGCAAAGAGACATGAGATAGCAAATATGATGCAGGAGCATGGTATTGTTTACCTTGAAACTACAATAATGAAGCATCTGACACTAGAATCCTTAGATAGTGAAAAATTAAAAAAGTATATACTGAGTTGTCAAGCAATAATAGGTGAGGAAGAAAAAGGACTACTGCAGGGATTAGGTATAATTAAACAAGATGTAAGTAGTGGTATTTATCATCCAACGGTTGGAGGCATGTTGCTTTTTGGTAAAGCACCTCAAATGTTTTTACCACACACAGGGATAAAGATATTTAATAAGGGGACGATATACTATATAAAGGGAACTATATTTGAGATGATAGATAAAGCAAATGAAATAATAAATAATATATTTAAGGATGTAACTTACCCTGTATGGGCTATTAAACAAGGTATAGCAAATGCTCTAGTTCATAGAGATTATTGGGATATCACTCGTATGGTGGAAATAAATATTTCAGTAGAAAGAATAGAAATAGTGAATCCTGGTTCTATGATGAAGATAGATATGCCCTCAGAGACAAATCTAGTAAGAAGAAATCCTTGGTTATATGAAAAACTAGTTACATTAGATGAAAAGAAAGTATTTTTCTCATATGGAAAAGGAATAGAAGATATAAAAAAGGTATTTAATTACTCAGATGAAGTAAAGTTTATCAATATATATAGATACAATTTATTTAAATTGATATTACCAGGAGCTTTCAAAAGTTGAAAGATGAAAGTTGAAAGTTGAAAAATTAAAAAAAGAGAGTTAAAGGCGTAAAATTTACAAAATATCCCATAGTTATTACGGAAATGTTAACAGAAATGCAAAAATATTAATTATTTTTTAAATAATACTTTACAAATTTTAAATATTATGATATCATTTGTAACATACTAGAAACAGTAACGTAAAAGAATTGTTTTTAATAATATAATAATATAATAATATAATAATATAATAATATTTAAAAAGGAAGTGGAGTATTTAATTATGGATATTTATCATTTGAAGAATAAATACATTATTAAATTAAGTTTGGTATTAGTATTTATATTTTCATTACAATGTGTAGCATCAAGTATGACTATAGCAGAAAATAGAACTTGGTTATTACAAGGTGAAGTAGAGAAAAATAAGACAGTGATTATAAAAACAGAAAGAGCAGCGCTAATAAGCAAGGAAGCAGTTATAAAAAGCGAAATAAGAGAAATAGATGTACAAACATTAAAAGAAATAGAAGCAACGTTAGAAACAATACCAGAAACAGAAGAGTTGATACCACAAGGCGTTCCAGTAGAAGTTTTAGCACCTCCAGTGCAGATAATAGAGCAAATGCCTACAGTGGACAATTTGTCAGATGAGATGAGAAAAACTTGGGGAGTAAAGGTAACAGGAACGGACCAATGGAATACACTAATTGAAAGAGTTTCAAAAGAAGAAGGAATAGATCCTATATTTATAAAATGCGTTATGGCAATAGAATCAGGTGGATACCAACAAGCTCATAATACAAAAAATTCTAACGGTACACAGGATTATGGGTTAATGCAAGTCAATACAAGCTGGGGAAGTTATTTTGACTATAACAAAATGTTGTATGATCCGGAATATGCAATAAGAAGTGGAATACAAGTTGTAAAATGTAAGATAGCTTCAGCAGAGAAGAGTGGCGAAGAACCGACAGCCTTTGAAATACTATGGAGATATAATGGAAAATCGGCAAAAGGTAAGAGGTATGCAGAGAGAGTAATAAAATTATATGAGAACTTATCAGGAAAAACTGAAAATGAAATGGTGTTAACACAGAAACCAAAGAATGCATAAATAATATTGCATTTTTTGGTTTTTATGTTATAATAAAACTATAAAGTTAGTAGTTACTATAAAAAGATTGAATAAAAATTCCATGCATAAGTATAATAATAGTAGCAGAGGTAGTGCTCATTATTATATTATTGGAGGGATTTTCATGCTGATTGGAAAAAAGATAGTACCTAGTAGTAAGGAAAATATTATGATTATGGAGTCGGTTAATAAAGCAAGGAAAGAACTTGACATGGCATACAAAAACTTTGACAATGTATCTGATACAGATTTGGTTGACTGTTATATCTATGAGGTGCAGTCGATACAAAAAAAATATGAATATTTACTAAAGCAAGCTAAAAAGCTAAACTTTATATAATACAAAGGAGGATTTATTATGCAAAAGATGATAATTGCTGTAAGATTAATTAATAGAAGAGAGAACTCGGTGAATTTTCAAGATGTTGTAGCAAAGTATGGAGATATTATAAAGCTTAGGATCGGTATGAGTGATGAACCAAATCATGGACTAATTATGCTTTATACAGAAGCAGAAAAATCGGATACCGAAGAATTAATCAGAGAACTTAAAACAGTAGAAGGAATGTCAATGAACATAATGGAAGCACCTAGATAATCAAAAAAAATCAAGTCTAAAAGGCTTGATTTTTTTTGATTATGTGGTAAAATTATAATAATAGGTTGGAGGTGGTATATGTGCGTTACGATGAAAAGTATAAATCAAAGGTGTTTTTAAGGTTAATACTAACTCTTATACCAATACTTGCTGTAGTATATTTTATTGATTTGATTGCGAGTACATATTACAATTCAAGTTTAGAGCGGATTCTGACGGAATTTCTAAAAAGTATAGGTGTAGCGTGAGGTGTTGAGTATGTTAAATAATGTTAAAACTAGTATAAAAATATTACTTGATATAGTTAAGAAGAAAGCAATAATGTTAAATGAAATTTACAATATAACAATAAATCAAAACACCGTGATTACATCAGATAATGTTGATATGAGTATGTTTAGGGAAATGATAAAAGAAAAAAAGATAAAAATAGATGAAATAAACAATATGGATCAGGAATTTCAAAATATATACGACAGCATAAAAAAGGACATATTAAAGTTTAAAGATAACTATAAAGATAATATAGTAGAACTAAAACAATATATTAGAGACGATATAAATATGAAAATGAAGATAGAATTACAAGAAGAAAAAAACAAACAGATTTTAGAGAAAATCTAAAATTTAAAATTGGTTACAGCTCAGGTGTAGGACTGTAGGTTTCTCTAGTGTAGGGTGCGGATTAGCGTAGCGTATGTCGGCCCGATGTTTGGTAGAAATTTATATTTTTGAAGTGTTATGTATATAAATACTGGCTATCATTAAGTGTTTAGTTATAAAAATAAACGGGCGGACATACGC
>C687J13239_1000973_pt1 | contig 12963 bp, 10 predicted proteins | sample RifGroD2_FD_13239 | JGI IMG/M metagenome (IMG submission 13239) | reverse complement strand
TGTAAATAATATTGACCAATTTGATCACGTTGTTCATCAGAAATTTCATGATATTTTCCATCTTCATTATAATTTTCAACATCATCATTATTTTCATCATTGGAATTTGATGATGTCACATCTTCGTGCGTCTTTACCCAATCAGTGACATTAAAGGTAACCATTATATATTACTGTATGTTTTTCTTTATATTAATATTTTAATCATTAATAATTAAAATTTCAATTTTTATGAATAAATATAAATAAATATTTATTTATATTTATTTATAAAAATAGACGATTATGAAATTTATTGAATAAATTGCAATTTTTATGAATAAATATAAATAAATATAAATAAATATTTATTTATATTTATTTATAAAAATAGACGATTATGAAATTTATTGAATAAATTGCAATTTTTATTGACTTCTCCAACTTTCAAGTTTAACATCTCTACCTGTTTCTACTAATAATTTTCCTATTATATAATCAAAAAATATTTCACGTCCAGCTTCAATATATTTATCTAATTCAGATGAAGTAAATATAACAGAACCTTCTTCTAAATTATATGTTTTATTCATCAAATCACCATTATCTTTTTTATACATGTTAATTTGTTGACGCAATTCTTTTGTGATTTGTGCAAATAATTCATTATCATTCATTAATTTATCATTTTCTAATATTAAATTCATATTATTTTTACAAATAATCATATTTTCTTCAAGTAATCTATCGTGTTTTTCTTTTAATATATTATAAATATAATTAATATTATTATTCATATTATTATTCATATTATTATTCATATTATTATTCATATTATTATTCATATTATTATTCATATTATTATTCATATTATTTGTATTATTATTTGGTGTTGATATTTTTTCATAATCTTTTTTAAGTTGTTCATTGTCATCATAAAGTTTTTTATAATCATTCAAAACTTTATTAAATAATTGAATATTTGTAATATTTTGATTACTACATTTTTTAACGTGTTTTTCCATAATGTCTTTCCTAGAAAATATTTTACCACATGTTTGACATGTATTATTTGCAATATCAATCGAATCTAATGATGCTGAATTATATTTTTTTTCTTTCGGAGTTGTTCCTTTTAAAACATAACAATATTTTTTAACATGTCGATTCAAACTAAATTTATTTGAAAATGTTTGATTACAATGTGGACACACTTCTTTTATAGACGTTTTTTTAGTCGATTCTTCTGTTAATTCTTCAGAAAATTCTTGTTCTAATAATTCTTGTTTTAATAATTCTTGTTTTTCAAATTCTTGTTCTAATAATTCTTGTTTTAATAATTCTTGTTTTTCAAATTCTTTTTTTAGTAATTCTTTTTTTAATAATTCTTGTTTTTCAAATTCTTGTTTAAATAATTCTTGTTCTAATAATTCTTTTTTTAATAATTCTTGTTTTAATAATTCTTTTTTTTGACAATTTGATAAAATAAATGATATCATTGGTTTACATTTCTTTTTTTTATTTAAATGTTGACCATACGAACTTTTGGTTGAAAAAATTTTTTGACAAATTTCGCATTTATATTCTGGCATTATGTATTTATAAATACACACTTTATTTTTATGTATGTTTAAACATAAATAAAAATAATTCAATTTAATTGTTTCGAATATAAAATAAAATATATGCATTTGGAGTAATTAATTTATCTTCTCCAATTTCTTCAACTCGACTATCATTAAGTTCATACCATTTTCCATTCATATGATTTTTACAATAAGAATAATAATGTCCACAATTTGTACCAGTAGAAAACCATGAATTTCCAAAACTTAAATGATTATTAATCGCAAACAAATCATATGTATATTGTTTATTATTATTTAATGGATCAATTAATTTACTAATATCCAATCCTGTAATTGGAAAATTAATTAAATTACGTTTTTTATATATTTTATTTGGTGTTTTAATAAATCGCATTAACTGAATAATTAATATTTTCGGAGTTATCCATACAGAAGTATGTTTTTCTCCATTTACTTTAGTATTACAATTTGGACATAACCATTTATTTTGATCATCCAATTTATCAATTTCTATATATTTATTTAAACAATCATCTATTGTATATATTGTATCATCTAAATTTGGATATATTGAATTTACAATATTTACATTTGGTGTGTCAATAATATCTGTTTTATAATCATACATATCAACATCAGTAAAATCATTTTGATCATCAGAATTAGATGATATGACACTATTACAATTTGTGTTATGAATTATATTATCTAATTGATCTAATTTATTTTTTACATCATGTGTAATTTCATAATGTTCCCATTTATATTGATTATAATTCCATCTGACACCATATTTATATTTTTGTGTATCAACATATTTTTGGGTTGGTTTTTCAATAATATTTTCTGTATTTTTTTCTGGAATATGTAAATTCAATAATAGAAATGATGAAAATGATCGTGTTTCATACGAACAAGAAGGACATAAAATTGTATCACAGTTTAATCCTTGAAATAATCTTGATATAACTGAATCATCTGAATAACAATTCACAATTGATTTTCTAGATTTTATAATAGTTTGTATTGCCGGATTTAATAATTCTAAATTATGCATTTGTTCTATTATTTTCATTTTTTCATCTGGATTATTTATACATATTTCATCATTTAATTTATTTTGTAATTTTTCATAAGTTACTATATTATTATCATTATTATCAAAATTAATATTCTTTTTTTGGGTTAATTCTTCGTGAATTGTTTGTAATATGCAATATAATGCTTCAGAACTATCTTGCTGTTGTGATCCTCTAAACATTTCAAATTTTTGTTGAAACATATTATAAAAAGATGTTGGGTTAAATTTACAATTATAACTATTCCATAAAGATTTAAAAATACGGTGTAATTGATATGTTAATTTATTATTGTTAAATTCATTTTCTATTGCAGATACTATATTTTTTTTATATTCTGGCATGGTTGAACGAATATTTTCAATTAATCGTTGTGCAAATTCTACATGATACAAATATTCTTTAAATGGTATTGTGTTACTTAGACATTGAATTATTGAATTCATAAAACATGTATTTCCTAAATTTTCAAGACCAGATGGACCATACACTTCATCCGGCGTTTCATTATTTGGTGTTTTATTTAAATCATCATTTATACTATTATTAATTATAATAGGTTCCATATTTATAATATTAAATAACTATTTCTTTAACTACTAAACTATTAAAAATTCATTTTTTTGAGCAATAAAAATAATATTCATTTTATTTTTAATATTATATATTTCAATCTCACTATTAATCATATTTTTCAAGTATTCCATATCATAATTTAATGGTAATTTAATAACTATTAATTTTGTACATTTATTATCCATAATCATATTACAGATTTGTTCAATATCTATATTTGAAATTTGTAATCGTATATTAGTTTTCATTTTATAATCTTTTCCTCCCCATGGAGGATCAATAAATATAACATCCTGTTTTAAAGTAAATATTATTTTAAGCATATCATTATTATACACACATACATTACTACGCTTATAGATTGATAAATTATTAATTAAATAATTAACTCTCAACTGGTCAATTTCAATCGCATGTACATAATTAAAATAATGAGAAAATGATAATACATTGCCTCCAACTCCTGCGGTTGCATCCGTTATTACAATGTTATTCGTTCCAAATTTAGATTGTATTAATTTAGAAATTATATTTGCTTCTTTGGGTCTAGTAATACTATATGATCCAATATCATCTGTTAATAATTTATCAACTAATTTATTATCATCTATTATAATTGGAAATAATTTATTATTACTAGTCATTAATAACTAATTATTAATAATATATATGTTCTTATATATATTCAAAAAAAATATACTATATATAATAAAACTATGCCAAAACCAAAAATAATGAAACCTATCGCACTAATCGAAGAAAATCAATTGTTAGCTGATATGTTTTATCAATTAATAATTCAATTACAATATCATCTTGATAATCCAAATAGTAAAGAAGAAACAAAAATATTACCATTCAAAATTAAAAATATTAAAAATGCATTAAAAATCATTAAATCATTTCCAACTAAAATTATGTCTGGAGAGGATTTAATTGATATCCCAGGAATTGGAAAAGGAATTATTTCAAGAATTGATGAAATATTGCAAACTAAAAAATTAAGCGAATTAGAAGATATGAAAAATTTAGAAAAAGAACTTAAGATTATTGATGAACTTATAACAGTTTTTGGAATAGGAAGAATTAAAGCAAAACAATTAATTAATGATTATGATGTGACTTCGGTTGACGATCTTCAAAATAAACATTCAAAAGGATTAATTGAATTATCACATGAAGTCGAAGTTGGTTTAAAATATTATGATTTATATAAACAATCTATACTACGTTCAGAAATGATAGAAATAGCAGATTATCTTCAAAAAAAAATTAAAGAAGTTAATAAATCAATTATATTAAATGTTTGCGGTTCATATCGAAGAAATAAACCAATAAGTAATGATATTGATGTTTTAATAGTTCATCCAGATATTAAAACAAAAGAAGATAAATTAAACAATCAAAATTATTTAGAATTATTTATAAATAAACTTAAACAAGATAATTTCATATTAGATGATTTAATTGATCCTTCAACTGAAACCAAATATATGGGATATTGTAGATTAGGAACTAATCCTGTCAGACATATTGATATATATTATATTGAGTATGATTCTTTTTATCCTGCATTGATGCATTTAACTGGATCTGGAGAATTTAACCAAAAAATACGATCCATTGCCAAAAATAGAGGTTATAAATTAAGTGAATATGGATTATTTAAAATCGAAAGAAAAGAAAATAAAATAATTGAAGTATTAATACCTGTTAAATCCGAAAAAGAAATATTTGATATTATTGGTGTTGATTATGTTGAACCAGATAAACGATAATTTATATTATGATAATTTTTCCATCGGATGCAATATATATTGGTATATTATATTTTTCCGAAATTGCTTTCATTATTTTTTTATTTTCTAATTCGGTATTTTCAATAATTTCAGTTCCACAATGTGTTATGTACATCATTTGAACATTGTTTTTAGAACAAAATGATGCTTGTGCTTTAATTGTGGTATGACCATATATTAAACCAGTTTGTTTATTTTTTCTTATAAGAGGTTCTAATATTGTTGATCCGTCGCCAATATATAAATCTATATTTTTTAATGCTTCTTCTTTATCATAAATACTAATCACATCCGATACTAAAAATATTTTTTTATTACCTGCCGTTATTTGATAACCAACCGCATCATATGACATTGTATGAATCACTTTATATGCTTCAAATTGTATGTCACCAATTCTAAATTTATGTCTATATTTAACTATTTTTTTATTTGTAATTGGAAATTTCTTTTTATTCATGTATTGCCACGTTTTTCGTGTAGCATATACTGGTACAGAATTTGGAGAATCATTTTTTTGAAGTCCCTGTGTATGGTCCGGATGCCAATGTGTAAGTATAATTGCATCAACATTAGTTGGTCGCAATTCCCATCCAAAACCATAATCAATAATAACCTTTGTATTTTTATAAGAAATTAAAGTGGATGTATGAAACATATGTTTTTTATTAGTTGAATCAATATATCCTTTCGTTCCGAGAAATGTTATTTTCATTTATAAATATGAAATATATTATTTATGATTAAAAGCTATTATTTTTTTCTCATCAATAAACATAATTATATATTTTATTGATGAATAGTAATATTAAACCAAAATTAGTTGATGTTAATGAAGTTAAAAAAATCATATCAAAGTATAATACAAATTCTGCAATTAAATTACATGATCAAAAAATAGAAAATATAAAAGAAAAATTATCATTTTTTAAAAATAATATGACATTGATTATAATTATAATTATAATTTTACTTTTTTTATGGTATAGATATAAACTAACTAAAGAACAACCAAATACACAAAATATATACCCAAGTAAATTAAATTATGCAACTCCTTTACATGTACTGCAATAATAATATATTTGTTTGATTATTTCAATGTACTGCAATAAATATTATTATAATAAATATTATTATATTTCTCAAAATCAATTTTTTAATGTATTCAATTTATAAATTAAAAACGTTTATTATATATTTCTTCTTCAATCGTATTTTTGACAACTAATCTAATAACTTTAATTTGATTTTGTTGTCCAATTCTCACTGCTCTTCCTATCGCTTGACCTTCAATTGCTTTTATTTCTTCAGGTGTTCCGCTGATTGGATCTACAATAAATATATGAGTTGCTTCAGTTAAATTAGTACCAGATGCAGCATGTTCAAGAGATAACATAATTGCTCTAACATTTTTTTCTTTTCGTAGTCCTCGGAATGTTTCAATTGCGCAATTTCTTTGATGAACATTTCCTTTAATTGTTACATTATTAATATTGTGATTTGTAAGAGTATCAGATATTAATTGAAGTAATTTATCCCATTGAGAAAAAATAATAATTTTATTTTGTGCATCATCTTTTAATATTTTTGTCGCCATATTTATTAATTTTCCCATTTTTGATCCATATTTAAATGTATAATCATCTGTTTCATTTTTATTAATCGGATAAATATCTGCTGCGACTAATGTGGTTCTACACATTGGACATTCTTTTTTTCCAAATGTCAATGACGATTTAAGGCAATCTTTGCAGAAATAATGACCACATTTAGTAACAACTGGATCTTCAAATTGACTCATACATATAGAACAGTCTTCTGATGGAAGTGTTGGAGCTGCAACATTTATTTGTTTGAAGAATTTAATAAGATAATCTAATTCTCCAATTTGATTTTCAAGTCTTGTTTTCTTTTGTTTATATAATGTTTCAGTTGGTTCACTCTTTGGATTTACAATTAAAAATTTTAATTGTGATTCTTTTTGATTACAATCTTTAATATAATGTGATAATAATTTTTCATGTGCATCTTTTAATGTTACCATATTTTCTGTTCCAAAAATATCAGTATCTTTATTGGATATTTGAAGATGGCAACATAATTGACGCAAATAAATTTCATCTTTATCGGATGCGGTATCATATATACTTCGTTCTAATTCTGTTAAATTTAAAGAAATGAGTTCTTCTAATATTGGAGGAATATAAACTTCTTTTTCAACACTAGCTTTTGTATTTCTATAATATAAACAACTCATAATTTGCTGTTGTAAAATAGATTGATTATAACCTAAATTTATTATATCATCATAATCAATTTTATAAACTTTTTCTTTATTATTAATCATTATCCGTTTATTTAAAAACATTCCAATAAAATTCATTACTGACGCAAACCCTTTAGTATGTTGAAAAGGTGTTCCAGTCACATACCATCTATATTTTGCAGGGATTGATGTTAGCCATATTTTTCTATAATTATTTTGATCACTATTTGCACCAGAATTAGACATTTCTCCAAATATTTCATGACCTTCGTCCACAATGATCCGATGCCAATTAAACATTTCAAAGAATGGAGCATTTTTAATTAATAATTGATCTGTTGTTGTTTTTGGATCATTAATGGTTTCTTTATAAATCTCAATTCGTTTTGTAAAATTAGTTAAATCAGAAGTAGACATATTTTTAACATAATCATAACCGTGACTTGAATAATATTTTCCAACTAAAAATTCAAATGTTACAATAATAACATCTGCATCAATAACTTGTTGGTATGTTATTTTTTCATGTTGTGGTTTAGTTGTACTAAGTAATACTTTTAAATTTGGATTTCCTTTTGTAAGAAATTCATTTTGCCATTGTTTTGCTAATTGATTTGGACATACTAATAAATTTGCTTTTGTATTAAAAATTCCATTTATGTCTCGAATAGGAATATTTCCACTAGGTCGACTTAATGTTAAACTAATTACTTCAATTGTTTTTCCTAGTCCCATTTCATCCGCTAATATTCCTCCTCTTGCACAGATTGTATGTTTTTTTGATTTTTCAGTAATTTGACACTTGTCAATAATATCATATTTCGCATTTTTAATTTCATCACAATTTAAAAATTGTCCTGCAATAGATTGATTTTTAGCAGTATTTTGATAATTTATTATATTAGATATTGGTGTTCCAATATCACATTCCCAGCCACCNTGTTTATCTAATTCTCTTTCAACTTTATTCATCCAAGCAGATGTTTTTAATTGATAAGTATAAAGTTGTATTTTTAATGATGATGGTTGTGTTAACAAATCATTTGTACTTACAATATGTTCTTTTTTCCATTCATCAAAAGTATCTTTAACTATATTTTGATTTGAATTTTTAATATATAATGAACAAAATAATTCTGTATCTAATTTAGTTAATGTTTTTTCTTCTATCGCCAAAACTAGCATAGGTACATTTATAAATATTTTAAGACATAATAAATAATTATTATCATATTTTGATTGTTTAATTTTTAATTCATATGACCACATATTTTTTTCACCAGTAATTAATTCAAATATTAATTTACAAAATATTTCCGGTATTTGTCTTAATCCAACAGTACCAACAATATCATTATTATCATTTATTATTACATAATAACTATTTTGTTTTGTTTCTTGATACCATCCAAAACGTAAATTAGTTATATTATTATTTATATTTTTTTTGATAACATTTAAATTATCAAATGAAATAACTTCCCATAATATTTGTTCGTCGTCACTATGAGATGTTTCACTATCGATAATTTTAGTTTGTATAATTTCTTTAGATTCTTCAGATTCTTCAGATTCTTCAGATTCTTCAGATTCTTCGGATTTTGAAGAATCCGAAGAATCTGAAGAATCTATTTCAGCATCTGATTCATCATCTATTATTTCTTTTTTTAATTTTGTTTTATTTGAGTTATTATTTGACATATTAATGAATACTAAGAAATACTTCAATTTATAGTTTAAATAATTTAAAAATCAATTTTTTACAATTATTTGATAAAATAATTCTTAGAATCCAACGTTTGAAATATCAACTTCTTTTTTATTTTTCTAATAATCTACGGTTTATGCCATCCACAAAATTAAATGTAGGATGAATATGTTTGATATATCCACATTCCAATAATTGAAAATAGTAAAATGTTGCGTAAATTGCACATGATTTACCATCTATTTGTGCACAATACGCAATGAATTTAGGTTGTTTTGATATATTATTTTTAATAAATATTGCAATAATATCTTTTGGCATTCTGAAAATAGAATCATGAAATATTATTTCAGTTGAAGTAATTTCAAATGCTGTAAAATGAGCATGAGTTGCAAAAAGACCATATTGTAAATCAATATTTGGATCACTAAATTGTTCATACGATGTAAATATTGTTGCATTACTGATTTTCTTAACATCTGCGTGTGTTAATGCACCATGTTTATATAATAGTAGTGGACCATAACATTCTTCATTTCCAATACTTAAATCTTGCACCATTTCTGATAATTGACTTTGAACTTGTTTTTCAACAGTAATATACGGAATATGGTAGCAATATTTACGTATTTGTTTCATTATATTTATCCAATCAATTAAAGCAATTGTATCAAATTGCCAAATTAGCATAAATTTCATAGCCATATCCATTTCAAGTTTTTGTTCAAGATCATCTAATTTTGGTACAAAAGTAAATTCGTGAAATTCAGCAGTAAAATAATCAGAGCCAAATATTTGTTGGAATAATTCAGATTCTAATTTTTTTGGATCTGATGTAAATAATGCAATTTCTCCATCAGATTTCATTCTAATACCATAATATTGATCATATATTCTAAAAATATATGTATGTCCTACTTGTAATCTAAAATTTTTTTCAGGTTGATTGTTAAAATAATGAAAAGAAGTTGATAATAAACTATCACCAAATAATTCTGGAGATAGAAAACTTAATGTATATTCATATCTTGGAATCAACTCATCAATATAATTACAATCACTCATTTTCGATTCTAATTATATAATTATGTAGACATATTGAGACATTTCAAAAATCAATTTTTCTGGATTTAATTTGTGTATTATTTGATGCAATAATCTTATTAGAATTAGTTATTATTTTTTCAATAAAAATTGAAAAAAACAATATAAAACATAATATACAATATATTATAATCACACAAATGAGTAAAATGGCAAAAGCATTACAAACAACAATTAAAATTATTAAAGATGATCCTTTAAAATATTTAAATGTTGCGACAGAAAAAGAACTTGAAACAATTATTAAACATTCCGCAAATATATATTATAATACTGGTGATTCAATTTTTGGAGATGAATTATATGATATGATCAAAGATAAATTACAAGAAATAAATCCAAATAATCCATTATTAAAACAAGTTGGTGCACCAGTACAAGATGACGAATATAAAGTAAATTTACCATATCATATGGGAAGTATGGATAAAATTAAACCAATTACAGGAGAAGTTGAAAAATGGAAAAAAACATACAAAGGTCCATATGTAATAAGTGATAAATTAGATGGAATTTCTGGATTACTTGTAATAAAAAATGGAAAAATGTCATTATATAAAAGAGGAGAAGAAGATATTGGAACCAATATTTCTCATCTAATTCATCGTATGTCAGTATTTAAAAAAATAAAATTAGATAATATTAAAGATGAATATACGGTTCGTGGAGAATTAATTATGGATGAAAATAAATTTAAAAAATATTCAAATGAAAAAAAGAATGCAAGAAATATGGTGGCAGGATTAACAAATGCAAAAAATACTAAACAAAAAACAAGTGAATTAAATGATATTGATTTTGTTGTTTATGAATTAATTAAACCATCTGGATTATCTCCAACAGATCAATTCATCAAAATGAAAACTCAAGGGTTTGATGTAGTAAATTATCAAATTATTGATGATATTTCTGACTCAATATTAAGTAATTTACTCAAAGAAAGAAAGAAAAAATCAATTTATAAAATGGATGGTATAATTGTTACACCAAATAAATTTTATGATAGAGAAACATCTGGAAATCCAAAATATGCCGTTGCATTTAAAGATATTGATGAAGATCAAATTGCAGAAGCAACTGTTACAAGTATTGAATGGAATGTTTCCAAAGATGGTTATATTAAACCAACCGTTTTAATCAATCCAGTACAACTTCCTGGTGTTACAATAAGTAGAGCAACTGGATATAATGCAAAATATATTAAAGATAATAATTTAGGTACAGGAGCAATAATCAAAATTATTCGTAGTGGAGATGTAATTCCAAAAATTATGGAAATTATAAAACCGGCAAAAATTCCTGAAATGCCAAAAATACCATATATATGGAATGAAACTGGTGTAGATATAATAGTAGTACCATCAACTGGAAAGACTAGTATTAATAAACAACAATTAGTAAAGAATCTTACTTATTTTTTCAAAAAATTAAAAATTCAAAATATAAATGATGCTACAATTGAAAAAATGGTAGATATTAAATTGGATACAATTCTCAAAATATTAAAAGCAACAGAATCTGATTTTCAAGAAGTAGAAAATTTTGGAGAAAAAATGGCTAAAAAAGTATTTACTAATATTCATAAAGGAATTAAAAATGTAGAACTTGATACTTTAATGGCCGCAAGCAATATTTTTGGTCGTGGAATTGGTGAGACAAAAATAGCATTAATTTTAAAAAAATATCCAAATATTCTTGATATCAAAGAATCTGATGAAAAATTAATTGAAATGATTAAAACAATTGAAGGATTTGAAGATAAAACCGCAACAAGATTTGTTGAAGGATTGCCAAAATTTAAAAAATTTATTTCTGAAATACCTATGGTAACATATATTATACCAACTCAAACAAATAAATCAAATGGTATGTTTCAAGGAAAAACAATTATTTTTACTGGATTTAGAAATAAAGAATGGGAAAATAAAATAATTGAAGAAGGAGGAAAAATTGGAAATTCTATTACAAAAGATACTTCATTTGTTGTAGCAAAAGATCCAAATGAAACCAGTTCAAAATTAACTAGTGCCAAAGAAAAAAATATTAAAATTATATCAATGGATGATTTTCAAAACGAAATTGAATAAATTAATTTATATTAAATATTATTTATAAATAATATTTAATCTTCATCATTTGGTTCATCATTTTGTTCATTACTTGGTTCATCATTTTGTTTCATTAAATTCATTATTGGAGTTATTAGTTGATTTGTAATTTGATTCATTATTCCTACTTCGTTATTTTCTTCATCATTTTCTTCATTATTTTCTTCATCATTTTCTTCATTATTTTCTTCATCATTTTCTTCATTATTTTCTTCATCAGTATTTATTATTTTTTGTAGATTTATATTTCTATATTTAAATTTTTTATTTTTTATTTGATAAATAGATATACCATATTCAAGTAATTCTCCAACAATTATCATATTCCATGTATTAGTATTTAATATATGTTGAGAACATTGTTCTAAAATTGGTATAATATTTGTTCTAAGATACCAAGAAGATTGACGTAAGCATTCATTAAAAATATAAAATTCATAATAATCTTCATTATATTTTTTAACATAGTTATGATCTTGTATAAAAAATACTGCGCATTCCAAATCGTCCGCGATTTTTTCATATATGTCTTTATGGATAATAAGTGGTTCGTTCATTTGAATCATGTATGTATACATTTTGGTAGTTTTATAATATATATATATTTATTATCTAAAATGTTTTTTTTCAATTTTTTACAATCCATATGATGCGACAATAATCCAATGAGGTGTTGCTTGATCGCTTGCATAAACTGTTAGTGAACTATAATTACTACTAAATGTAATATTTGCTTGTCCACTTATTAATGT
>C687J13239_1000955_pt1 | contig 13122 bp, 13 predicted proteins | sample RifGroD2_FD_13239 | JGI IMG/M metagenome (IMG submission 13239) | reverse complement strand
TCGAATTAGGTCGACCGGAAAGTTATTCGGTCATTTCCTAACTCCCGTTTGGGGAAAGGGGAAATCTTGTCCTCAAGCAGGAATTAGGAAACAAAGCCATTTCCAATTAAAAAACAACTCACAGTCTAAGACAAAACCCCCATTCCGAACAAAGTGAGGAATCTTCTAAAACTCAAGCGTTACTTTGAACTTTCACGTAATTCTCTGATTAATACATTTTTTGGTATAATGATCTGCATGCACGGAGGATTACTCATTCGCTATGCAAATAATTGCTCAACACCACAAACTCGTGTTGCTAGTTTTGTTGAAAGCGAGTCACGACTTACTTGGACATCATTATTTTTGCAATCATACCCGCAAGCAAATATTTATTTAGTTGGCGGAACAGTGAGGGATATTTTACTTGGACATCTTCCCAAAGACATTGACCTTGTGATTCAAGGCGTGCCTGCCGACAAAATCGAACGATGGCTTACAGCTCAAGGCGCAGTGCGATTTGTAGGCGAACGATTTGGTACTTTCAAATTTGTGCCACACGGATGTCGCAATCAAGAACCAATGGATATTGCGCTTCCTCGTACTGAGTCTGTTGGCCCGGTACATGGCAGTGGCCGCAAGGACTTAATGATTCAAAGCGATTATCAAATCTCAATTTTAGAAGATTTATCTCGTCGTGATTTTACCATCAATGCTATTGCCTTTGATCTTGGATCACAAGAATTACACGATCCTTTTGATGGTTTGTCAGATCTGGAAGCACAGACTATCCGTGCTGTCGGGTCACCAGAAGAACGATTTTACGAAGATGCAACTCGTATTTTACGAGGACTGCGCTTTGCTTGTCAGCTAAGATTTGGGATCGAAGGTGAAACCTGGGAGGCAATTTCAAATAACTTAGATCTATTAAACAACAAAACAATTTCTGAAGACGGAACCTATACATTTGTAATTCCGCGCGATGCTATCGGTAAAGAGTTCTTACTTGGATTTGTGGCGCATCCTGTACACACACTGACGCTTTGGGATGCTTCCGGAGCTCTAAAGCAATTTATTCCTTGGCTTAATGCTTTAAAATCAATTGTCACCGAGAATGGAATAACAGCTTTTGATCAAACCAAAAAACTATTACATACCCTTGAGCGACCTAGCTTTTTGTCACACCATCAAATCAACCAAATCCATCCAAATGTTTTAATTGCTGGACTAAGTGCCTTTGCCGAGGATCACGACCATGCTCTTCATTTATGTCGACAATTTTATTTGCATCAATTTCCCCACAACCATCCTGCTCGGGTTGATTGTGATGTTGTTGCCTGGCTTTTGGAAAACATGCATGTTTTAGAAGAACATGATCCGGCCGGCATGCGACCTAGTGCTTTTGAAAAATTATTTTGCTCACAAAAAGGCAAACAACTCTTATGCCTTATCCATGGCATAGAACTTGTTAGCTCAAAACACGCCGCTTCAACTCAACGACTACATACTGCTTTGCAACTTTATGGACACTATTGTGCAAACACATATCCAAGGCTAATCTCTGGCAGTGACATTATTAATCTTGGAATAATCCCAGGAGTCCAATTCCGCGATCTGCTCGACAAAATCCGTGACGCACAACTAGTTCACAAAATTCAAACAAAACAGGACGCACATCAATATCTAAAAAACCTCATATAATTCTATGCAATTTATATCAGGAGCTCTAGCATTCTTTTCCATATACTTTCTTATCAATGGATATAGAAGAAAAGACGATACCCAAAAAATGTTGGGTTGGGTTTTTCTAATTGCTGCTTTTGGTACTGGTTTTATACTTTTCCTGGTCATGAGCAATTAAACGCGCTAGACTGAAACCATATGCAGGATTGGATATTCTTTATACCAGTTGGATTTGCGTGGTTTATAATATATTGGATTGTAGGAGGAGTGATCTTTTCGATTGCTGCTCTTTTTCGTATTGCCAAAATCCGCAAAGCACAATTTAGCTGTTTGTTTACTCTTTCTTCCATAGGCTGCGCATTTGGTGCAACCTACACTGCTTTGATTCTTGGTGAAAAAGAGATTCATGTTTGCCTAAGTGAAGCTCAAGATATTTTTGGACAATTTGCCTCAGTGATTGCTTGTGGCATATTCCCCATGATGATCATGGGCGCCATCTGGTTTGCTGGGCTTTTATTTATTGGCACAATCCTTTTATATATTTCCCGCGCCCAAAATCAATCGTGGGTCGACAGAAAGCTTGATGAAACAATCCCAGAACCAATTTCACAAATCAGTAAATTTCATATTCATTGACAATGCAGAAAAGATATCATAGACTTTTAATCAAAAATTAAGGGCGTGTAGCTTCCTCCTTTGTTCGGCTCTGCCGAACTACGGAAGGACAAGCAGCTGGTACATAACCAGCTTCGCAAAAAAAATCGGGCGTGTAGCTCAGCTGGTTAGAGCGTTACATTGACATTGTAAAGGTCAGAGGTTCGAGTCCTCTCACGCCCACCATACATAAAATCTCCAGATAATTCTGGAGATTTTATGTATGGTGGGTCCGGCTGGACTCGAACCAGCGACAACCGAGGTATAAGCTCGGGACTCTAACCAACTGAGTTACGGACCCTTTTTTGTATTCAAATTGCAAGAAAATACTATATCATTTTTATAAAACACGCAACGCTCCGTGAGTGCACGGAGCGTTAGGGACGAGGGAGCGTCAGAGCCTGATCCCCTCAGGCAGTCGCACGCGCATTCCGCGCGAACAAGTGTCATATCCACGCAAGAAACCTGTTCGCACTAGCACATACGCCAACACGGCAGGATCTAGCTGGATCATAAGCCACGCGCCGCCTTCGCCTTGCCTGATCACTACAACCAAATGTTTTTCTCTGCTTCTCACATCAATCGATTTAACCAAGAAGACCGGCATATTCCTGTTGACCAGGAAATACACTGGTCCGGTATGGAAAAATCGAGCCGACCAACCAGCAGCTGGAACCCTAATGGGCGCATTATAGCCCATCAATGCCCCATCCTTGTGGTCTGGGGTTGCGAACTCCCACAGATCATTGTGCGTTTTTCGCATGATTTCCAAATCACGCAGTGCCCTCAAAACACCAGCGCCATTAATGCCTTCAATGCGCAGGTGAATAACAGGCCCCTGATCTGTTTTGACCAGAAAAAATCTCAGGTTTTGCGGGTCTCTATCAACTACACTGATATTTAGCCGGTTAAACACTGGCATCATGCCCACAAACCCACTTACCTGCGAGCACTTCACCTCAGCTTTGGAGCTGGGCTTTTGCAGAGTCTGAAGAAATGACAGCATATGACAACTCCTTGTACATTTCTGTACAGTGACAGGACGGGGAAAATTAGCATTTATTGTGCTCTCTGTCAATCATATAACCTTGATTGAAGTGCGTAAACATGCCATACTCTGCTCATGAAAAAAATTAAAATCAAAAACACAGAACCAAAGCGACTAGATAGCGTCTTAGCAGAGGTTTTGCAGGTTAGCCGTGCAAATGTCCAAAAAGCAGTAAAAAATGGCCTAGTCTTGGTTAATGATAAGAAAGTTATTAACAATACCTTAATCACAGATCAGGACTCTGTAACTTATGACCCAGTACTTACCCATCCAGTCAAACCAAAAGTAATTGAAAAAAATATCGATCTAGATGTTATTTACGAAGATGATGATGTGTTGGTGGTAAACAAACCAGCCGGACTCTTGGTTCACCCCACAGACACAAGTGCCGAAACCACCTTGTTTGATCTTCTCAAAAAAAGAATAAAAAAATTTGAAAAAATTGGCGATAGTCCGATTAGAGGTGGAATCGTGCATCGACTCGACAAAATGGTTTCTGGAATTATTATTGTGGCAAAAAATCAAAAAGCTTTTGAACACTTAAAAGAACAGTTCAAAGAAAGGCATGCACAAAAAATGTATACAACCCTAGTGCATGGAACAATGGAAAAGAAACAGGGAAAAATTGATCTTTCAATTGAGCGCTCAAAGTCAACTGGACGCATGGCTGCCAAACCAGCCTCGCAAGGTGGACGAGCATCACTAACGCATTACACTGTTTTGAATCAATTCCCTCATCATGCGCTTCTGGATATTAAAATTGACACTGGCCGAACTCACCAAATCCGCACTCACCTATTTGCTATTGGCCACCCTGTGGTTGGAGATCCGCTATACAAACAAAGAAATCAAAAATTGATGGATATTGGACGCATATTTTTGCATGCCAGAGAGCTGGCCATTACATTACCAAATGGAACTTTAATGACTTTTGAAGCTGTCCTACCAGGAGAACTCGAAGCTGTCATGGAAACAATTCCAAAACTCTAATCGCAATGGGGTCAGGTCTTTACTCGGAACACCTTATATCGATTTGGGTGTTCCGAGTAAAGACCTGACCCCAAAAAAAGAAAATATGACCTTTGATCAAGCTTTAACAAAACTAAAACACACTTCCCCGTTAAAGATCACAGTTAGTGGCGATATTGGCGCTGGAAAATCGACCTTTGCCAAGCACTTAGCAGAAGTCCTCGACATACCACGCATCTATATCGGACAATTTATGCGTGAGGAAGCTGCGAAACGAAAAATTACACTTGATGCACTGAGCAAACTTTTTGAACAAGATCCCTCTCTTGATCGTAAGCTTGATGAACTCCAGCGTGAACGATCGCGCCAGGTTGACCGCGCAGTATTTGAAGGCAGAACTTCCTGGCATTTTGTGGAAAATCCAACAATCAAGCTTTACCTAGCTGTTGATCCAAAAGTTGCCACTGAAAGAATCTGGCAAGACCGCAGTGATAAACGCGATCAATACGGCACCATTGAGGCTTTGTATAAAGCAAATCAGAAAAGAAAAGAATCAGAGATTTATCGCTACAAAACCTACTACAACATCAATGTCTACGACACCAACAACTACGACCTAGTAATCGACACCACAAACCTGAGCATCGAACAGGCCTTTGAACAAGCAATCATCCAAATGGGTGAAAAACTCGATGAGTAACGGGAAAACCTTAGGAAAACCCAATCACGGATTGACAAAATCCGTGATTTTTATTACAATTCTGGCTGTTAATCCATCAGTGAACGAAAGGCTTAACCTTTCCTCTGACTTTGATGAAGTAAGTCAATAAATATGAGTGACGAAGAAAAGAAAATTGAAGATCTCGACAGTAATAAAGAGGTTAAAAAGGTTAAGGAGACTGTCGAAGAGATTCCTGCCAAGGAACTTCCCCACCGAGACATCAGACCAGGAATGGTTATCCGCGTTCATGAGCGGATTAAGGATATTTCTCCAAAAGGTGAAGAACGAGAAAGAATTCAAGTTTTTGAAGGAGTAGTTATGGGCATGGGTAGTAAAGGTATTGCCAGAACCATGACTGTTCGCAAAGACTCAAAAGGATTCATGGTAGAAAAAATCTTCCCTCTTGCTTCTCCAAATATTGTAAAGGTTGAAATCAAAAAACAGTTGCGAGTCCGCCGAGCAAAGCTCAGCTACTTGCGAGGTGACTTTAAGAGAAAATTAAAGGAAGTTAAGGAATAGAAAATTGTTGAAAGTGAAAAGTATAAAGTAAAAAGACCAGTTCGACCGAACTGGTCTTTTTGTAGGCCTTATGCAACCCATAGGTCCTACTTCTTCTTAATTTCTCCCTTCTTTTTAAAAGCATTTTTTAAATACTGACCAGTGTAGGACTTCAGTTTGGCCACATCTTTTGGTGTTCCCTCTCCCACAATCTTTCCACCTTTCATTCCCCCGTCTGGTCCCATGTCAATAATCCAATCTGATGATTTCATGACATCTAGGTTATGTTCAATCACTAACACAGTGTTTCCTTTGTCTACCAAAGCATGCAAAACTCCAAGCAAGCGTTCGATGTCGTCAAAGTGCAAACCAGTGGTTGGCTCATCTAAAATGTACAAAGTCTTTCCAGTTGCGCGTCGACTCAATTCTGTGGCCAGTTTTACGCGCTGAGCTTCACCACCTGAAAGTGTTGTGGCGCTTTGGCCAAGCTTTAAATATCCAAGTCCAACTTCGTGCAATACATTTAATTTTTCATAAATGTTTGATTTGTCTGCAAAAAACCGTCGTGCTTCGTCAACCGTCATGTTAAGCACATCGGCAATGTTCTTTTGACGATAATGAACATCCAAAACCTCTTGAACATAACGATTGCCTTTACACTCTGGACATGGGGCATAAACATCAGGCATGAATTGCATCTCAATGCGAATCTGCCCATCACCAGAACAGGCCTCACAGCGTCCGCCTCCTTTTACATTAAAGCTAAACTTTCCAGCATCATAGCCCCGCAATTTTGCCTCAGAAACTTCTGTAAACAAATCACGAATAGCTGTGAAAACTCCAGTGTAAGTAGCTGGATTTGATCGTGGCGTGCGGCCAATCGGAGACTGGTCTACAGTTACAACCTTATCAATATTTTTTAGTCCTTTGATATCTTTATGATCTCCAGGATAAGCTTTGGCTCGATAAAAATGCTTAGCCAATGCCTTACCTAAAATATCTAGAATAAGAGTTGACTTACCAGATCCAGAAACTCCAGTAACACAAACCATCTTTCCCAATGGAATATCAGCGCTAATGTTTACTAAGTTATTTTGATTTGCACCGATTATTGAAATCTTTTTGTTATTTCCTTTGCGATATGATTTTGGAGTTTTAAGTGTCTTTTTTCCACTTAAGTATTCTCCAGTAATTGAATCCTTATCTTTCATGATTTGAGCTGGAGTTCCTTCTGAGACAATCTGACCGCCATATTCTCCAGCACCTGGTCCAATGTCAAAAACATAGTCGGCACACCGAATCATCTCTTCATCGTGTTCAACAACCAGCACTGAGTTTCCTAAATCACGAAGGTTCTTAATTGTCTTAATTAGATGCGCATTGTCTCGTGGATGAAGTCCAATAGATGGCTCGTCTAAAACATAGATAACGCCTGACAACCCCGCGCCAAGCTGAGTGGCCAATCGAACGCGCTGCGATTCTCCACCAGAAAGTGTCATAGCTGACCGATCAAGTGTTAAATATCCCAAGCCAACATCAATTAGATTTATCACTCGCTCCTGAACTTCTTTAGCAACTCGCTCCACCACCATGGAATATGTATCTGACAACGCATTGCGACCATTTTGCTTTTTTGCTTCTTTTAGAACATCATCAAAAAATCCTGGCACATCTTCAATTGGTCTGGAAACAACATCAGCAATAGATTGACCATTGATTGTAAAAAGCAAAACCTCTTTGCGCAATCGCTTACCATTGCAGGCTGGACAAATCATGGAACGCATATATGTTTCCAGCTCTTTGCGTACATAGTCACTGCTTGTTTCATGATATTTTTTTTCCAGCATGCCAATAACTCCTGGAAACTTTATCATCTGCGGACCAACTGCATATTCCTCGTCACCTGTTCCAAACATAACAATATCCAATTGTTTTTTTGAAAGTGATTCAAGAGGTTCGTGCATGCTAAATTTTTGTTTGCGAGAAACAATCTGCAACATTTCCATGTAGCCACTTTGATTGCCAGCAATCCGACTCCAAGGTTTTACTGCACCTTGAGCAAGGGTCAAACGCTTGTTTGGAATAACCAGCTCTGGTTCAAGTACAAGTTTGAGTCCCAAACCAGTACACTCAGAACAAGCACCAAGATGACTATTAAAAGAGAAAAGTCGTGGTTCAAGTTGAGGAATCTGCATTCCGCCTGGCAAATGATAACCGCGAACAAGCTCCTCTTCGTCTCCATTATCATCTCGGTACATGATTAATTGATCATTTCCCAAATCCAATGCTTTTTCTAAAATTGCTTGCAAACGCTCAATTGGAACATCCTTTCCTTGCTCCAGTCTTGCAGCTAAAACTTCGACACTGTGTTCCTTTGCTTTTTGTTTTTTCATGCCAATGGCTTCATCCAAGTCCATCATTAATCCATCAAAACGCACTTCATCAAAGCCGGCATTTTTAGCAGCTATTAAAACTTGCTGGTGTTCACCCTTTTGCTCTTTGACCATGGGAATAAAAAGTAAAACCTCACCATGTTTGATTGCGCCCATAACTTGTTTGCAAATATCATGCAAAGTTTTTTGTTCAATCAATTTTCCAGTTTTTGGATCATGGGGTTGAGAAACGCGTGAAAATAAAACACGCAAATAATCATAGATCTCAGTCACAGTTCCAACGGTTGAACGAGGATTATGCGAAGAAGATTTTTGATCAATTGCGATGGTTGGTGAAAGCCCAGTGATCTCATCAACATCAGGCTTGTCTTGAAGTTCTAAAAATTGTTTTGCATAACTTGAAAGCGACTCCATATATCGACGCTGACCCTCGGCATATATCGTGTCAAAGGCAAGTGAGGATTTTCCGGATCCTGAAAGTCCGGTTATAACAACAAGTTTATTTTTTGGAATGTCACAGTCAATGTTTTTTAAATTATTGACTCGAGCGCCACGGATAGTTAGGAATTCATCGTTTTTCACAGGCGTAAATTACTATTAAATATAAGCGCTTTCGAGAATAGCACGGATTTTGACAAACAGCAACCCCAGGACCCGCAGTCCTGGGGATTTTATAAATATATGTTTCGACAATGTAATGTCAGGCGGAGCCAGACCCGGCTCCGCCGGGCATCAGAATATGTAAGTTCTATCACTACCACTCTGGATTACACTCAACTTTATCGCCTTGATCATCCAAACAACCCCAAAGCCCGTAATACTGGACCGAGCTTGTATTTGTGCAATTTGCAAATATCTCATCAGTTAGAGCTCCAATAACTACACCAGCACCAAAGGATCCTAAGGCAGCCAAAAAACCAGCTTCATCAGGATCCGCTGTTACCATTTCACATTTTTCTCCAGGAGGCGCGAGCCCACAAGGATCAGCATCACAAATTAAATCTAACCACGGAAACTCTGAATCATCACCTTCAACATCATCGATCTCATTATAATCAATATTTCCTCCAACATAACCACCCACAGCATCATAGTACCCAACCTGTACATTGTCATAATATCTGCAACTTTCACTATCACCGGCTCGCGCGTCAGCTCTTAACAAATCGCAATCAAGCACATTCGAAGGCGAACCACCTGAAAAGTACTCATTCTCTGGGTACACAATTTCAACACATTGTCGACCAAATACGCCTTTATCATAAAATCCAGCATCATACTCGCAATAATAATGTTGTGGATCATTCGGATTCGGATCATCGAATTCTAACTGGCCACACATTTGTGTACTTGGCGTTGCTCCTTTTTCAACTGCTTCAGTGCAACGAACACACGCATACCCAGGGCCAGATTCTGTCGTTGCTGTGCTAGCATCACCTAACGCAGAGCCAACGCATGTTTCTTTTTCATCTGTGCAGGCAGAATATGTACACTCTGTCCCGACTTCAACCGATACTTGTTGCGCGCCTTGTGCGATTACAGTACCTGTATACCCACAGATTTGAAATCCTGGAGGATTGGGCGCGATAATCAATCCGGCATTGATCATATTTTCACAAGTTGATGATTCATCTAAAAATACAATTGTTCGAATTCTTGGTGGCTGTAAACGATTGAAAGTTGTGAAATGGGGATCGATTACATTGGCAATTGCATAGGAACAAAACAACAGCACAATTCCTGTCACTGCTTGTTTGAGATGAGCTTGAGCAGTACCAATCTTTGCACCATTGCCACGCGCTAAAATATATTCTATGCCTCCAATCATCATAATCACGACTGCCAGCAAAGACGCGCCAGTTAATAACCAACTATAAACTGCATTAATATATTGCCCCAGACTTGCTGCCTCTGTTAGGCTACCAATGGCAATATTTAATTTAATTGGTTGCGGTTCGCTATAACAATAACCTTTGCCAGCCGGGCAAAAACTTGCCTGCCCGTCCCACTCTGACGCAAGGGTTCCGCCAGCAAATTCAACTGGCTGACTTTCACATTCATATTGTGACCAACATAAAGTGTTGTAATCCGGATTCATTGATTGCTGTTCATCAGTGTAGCAACCAAGAAAATCATCACAAGTACTTTGGCAAGTAGCAATATCGGCAACTGCTCCTTTTTCTTCTGCCCCATCATTATTTTCACACCAGCAATTACACGAAGCGTATGTGAAGGATGGCAATAAAAAGATTGTGAATAAGATAAATATCAGAAAAAAAGCAAACAAGCGTTTCATATGCACATATTGTAGCATAAAACTTATTTTTTAATTGTAAACCAAACTCTATTTTTTAACTCCTGCTCAATTTTATAACAGCTCGCGTGCGACAGCGCTCCTAAATACGAATTTAAAGATTGCTCAATCCCATTATTGCCACCCCCCCCCGAAGTTTTGTATACTTGTATTTGTTCATCAATCCTCTTAAACATTCTTATTTTCGTTTTTGTTCGAAGGGTTTTATGATGAGGACGGACAACATATCCAAGAAAATCTACACCTTGATGAAATGTACGGATTGATACTTTCCCCGGATGTAGTGAAAGACACAACCGTTCCATTAAAAAACGTTCGACCAACAGCAGTAACTTCTCGAGCTCTTCTCGTTCGTGATAAAGAATAATGAAATCATCTGTATAGCGTGCATAATGTTTGACCCCCAACTCCTGTTTTACAAACTGATCAAACTCATTCATATATATGTTTGCGAACAACTGCGAGGTCAAATTTCCAATTGGAATACCTTTGCGCTCAAAAAGATTCGCATATTCTGAAATATAGCTTCTCACAATCCGTTCCAAGAGCCACATAATATCAGGATCTTTGATGCGTCTCCCGAGAATCTCAAGGAGGACATCATGGTTGATTGAATCGAAAAAGCGTCTCACATCGCATTTGAGAGCGTAACATGGTCGTGTGTAGTTCTGACTGACCTTTCGACTCATCCTCTCCACGGCCTGCGCACCCTTATGCGTTCCTTTACCAACCCGACAAGAGTACGAATTTGCAATGAATGTCGGTTCAAAAATCGGATTAAGCGTCTGAAAAACAGCGTGGTGCACTACTCTATCTCGCACGGTTGCCTTGTGAATGTGACGCTGCTTGGGATCGGTTATGTAAAAGCCCGAGTAACCATCATGACTATAAGTTTTTGTTGAAAGTTGTCGATGTAGTTCAAAGATGTTTTGCTCAAGCTCCCACTCAAAATAAACAACATCCTTGCGTTTTGTCTTGCCTTTTTTAAAATTACTCCAAGCTATAAATAATGACTCTGGATGGCTTTGTTTCCTAATTCCTGCTTGAGGACAAGATTTCCCCTTTCCCCAAACGGGAGTTAGGAAATGACCGAATAACTTTCCGGTCGACCTAATTCGAACATTTTATTAAGAATCGAAAGTTTGATGTTAATTTCATTGCGTTGGTTTTGGTCTTTTCTTGAGGACAATCTATCTCCGAAAATTGTTTTAAATCTGAACATGGTATTTTCAATTAAGGAACGAATATGGTATCCGGACAGTTCTTTCCAAGTTTTGCGACCGACGGCTCTGATTATTCGAAGATTTTCGTCTCTTGGATGACATGACTCGTTTCGTTTATTTCCATGAACCCAAATCTTGGCGTTGTGTTGGGGTGGAATAATAAACTCATCGATTCCGTATTCTTTTTTCAGATCATAAACCCTCCGTCTGTCATAGCCACCATCGCCAACCAGTTTGTTAATATGAGCTTTTTCTTGATCGACTAAAGATTTGGCTTCCTCGGAATCATGGCAATCGTTATCGGTTATCTCTGACACTCTTATTTCTCCGGTTTCATCAATACCGATATGAATTTTCTTCCATTTTCGTCTCTTTGACACTCCGTGCTGTCTCACCTTCCATTCACCTTCGCCATACAGTTTGGCACCGGTGGAATCGATGATTAAAGTGGTCTTTTCCTTAGATTTCTTCTTGAGACAAATATTCATTTTTTCTCCTCGTTTGGATAGGACTGAATAATGAGGAACAACCAAATCGTTGCCAGACATATGAAAAAGAGAAGTGACGAACCCTTGGGTTGACCGAAGATTAAGAGAAAACACCGAACGAATGGTTAAGATTGTTTCAATGGCCAAATTAGAAAACTTTTTAGGGGCACCGACATGATGTTCCTTTCCAGCTAACCAGGAGTCCAGTACTTCATCACTGATCCAAATATCCATCGAACCGCGATTAACCAAAGCTTGATTGTATTCTGACCAGTTACGAATCTTGTACTTAACTTTGTTAGCTTTCTTTTTCTTATCCTGCTTAACAGCTTTATTTAAACTATTTAACTTTTTGTTGATTTTTCCTCCCTTTTTCATATGATTAAATCATACGAGGAGTGGAGGAATTAAGCAACAAAGCCTATCAGTATTATATTTTTTGTAATATATGCAATCTTAAAAATAAAGAAAAAAGATATTAAAAATATAAACCTTTTCTTGATTAGTGGGATTTTGGGGATAGCGCTTTACTCAATTTCAATTATTACAGTAATGACGTTGCAAGAAAGCATAAATAATCTTTCTTATGACGATCATAATATTATTTCATTAATTGTAAGTGATAAATACCAATTAGCATTAATTTTATCCAATACAATATTGTTTGTTTTGTTTTTATATTTTTTAATAAAGACGATCGTTGTAAATTTACGAAAAAGGAAAGATTTAAAAACTAATCAAGATAAATAAGGAGTTTTGAAAAATGGAATTCACCCCCAGCCCCTCTTCCATTTTTCAAAACAAAAAAATCAAATACAATAATAAAAAGCCCACCAAAAACGGAATAATATGGATAAATTTTTCAAAAATACGCAAGGCACGTTGCACTCTCACTCCGCTATCGCTACGTTCGGCTCGCCTAACACAGTATATGCGGTTCGCTCGTTGCCCTTCGCTCTCCCATATTTTGCTGCGTTTCACTACGCAAAACATCGCATATACTGAAACGTTAGCTGAAATATTCCTTTTCTTTTTTGGGCTATCGCCCAATTGTTTTAAAAAATTTTCAAATTTCTTTTTCTTTTATTTATAAGGGGAAATATGGTGTTTCCTCCGCTCCGCTACGGAAACGCTTTTTTGATGAGGGGGGGG
>C687J13239_1000952_pt1 | contig 13140 bp, 18 predicted proteins | sample RifGroD2_FD_13239 | JGI IMG/M metagenome (IMG submission 13239) | reverse complement strand
CAAAAGCAATTGAAGATGCTACAATATCTCAAATAAATTATCAAAAAACTATTCAAGACACAGCTAAACAATTAGCAATGGATGTTTTGGAGGCACAAAAATCTCTTGCACAAAGAGAACTTGATGCTGAAGAAGATGCTTTAAATGTTTATATTGAACGAAAAGAAGCTAAAATAAAAGGCATTCAAGAAGAAATTGAAGCATTAGATAAAAAGAATGAATTAGAGGAAGAATCTGAAGAGAGAGCAAAACGTTTATTAGCAATTGAGCAAGCAGAACAAAATTTAGCAAAAGCTAGAAATGAGAAAAATACTAGAGTTTATGTTAAAGGTCAAGGTTTTACGTGGCAATCTAATCCAACAGAGGTAAAAAATGCACAAGATGATTTAAAGAATCTTGAGGAAGATTATCTTGATTGGGAAGAAGATATAAATCTAAAACATAAAAAAGCATCTCTTCAAGCAGAAATTGATTATCAACAAAAACTCATAGATGAAAAAGAAGAATCGTTTAATAAACAAAAAGAAATATTTGAAGAGCAATGGGCAAATTTAGATTTAATGTCTGAGCAACTATTAGATTTATATGGTGATAATGTCGATGAAGCAGTTGAAGTTTTAAGTGAAAAATTAGTTGATTTAAATACTCAATTGGCAGAAATGATAGATAAAGCAACTTCACTTCCAATTAGTTTATCGAATGGAAGTGGTAGTTCTGGTGGAGGAAGTTCATCTGGAGGGAGTAGTTCTAATAGAAGATCAAATAATACAGGGAATAGTAGTCTTGGCAATTATATAAGCGATTATGAAGATAGAGTAGTAGAGAGAGAATATAATAAAGATGGTAGTTGGTATAATGATTATGATAAAGATGGAAAATTTATTGGCGGAGGCAAAGCAGGAACAGAAGATATAGACAGTACTGGTGGTATAGTCCTAGTTAAAAAGAAAAAATATCATGACGGTGGATGGGTTGGAGATTTTCCAAAAAACCTTAAACCAGATGAAATTCCTGCTATTCTTCAAAAAGGTGAATTCGTTTTAAGTAAATTAATGATTGATAAAATATCAAATCTTCCTAGTTTACCTAATTTTAAATTACCTGATTTTAGTAATCTTAAATTACCATCTCTCGCAGGAGCAAATGGAATAACATTAAATATTGGTGATATTAATTTATCTGGTGTAAATGATGTGAATAGTTTATCTAAAGCGATTGTTCAAAAACTTCCTAATAAGATTATTCAAGATTTATTTAAAAGATAAGGTTGTGAGACTAGCATGAATTACGATGATAAGGCATTAGAAGTATTGTCCAATAGTATTAAATTGACAATTCAAGAATATCTTGCGAATGCACCATTTGATAAAACTGTAGAGGGGCGAATAGTCGCCTCTCTAGGAAATAACTTATATACTGTTCAATTAAATGGAAATAATTATAACATAAAATCATATAGTGGCGTGACGTATTCTGTAAATAATATTGTACGTATTACAATTCCACAAAATGATTATAAAAACATGTATATAATCCATTTAAAATAATCTATAATATATTATTTATGAAAGGAGGTAAATAATTTGAGTGTTCCAGTCCTTTATTCGATCAATGCTTTTGATGCTACCACTGAATTTACATTTACATTTGGATGGGATGGAAATCAAAGTATAAAAAACAGACTTAGAATTTTTGACAATGTAACAAATGCTTTATTATATGATGCAGTAATTGTGACTTTTCAATTAAAACACACTTTACCAATCAATTCAATTACTAATGGACTTACTTGTTGGGCAGAAATTTATACAATTGATTCTAATGAAGTTCAGTCTTCCCCTTCTAATAAAATTATATTTAAAACTTATTCAACACCTACTTGGAATTTTTCTAATTTAATAACTAACCAGATAATAGAGAATTCATCTTATCTGTTAGAGTTAAATTATTCTCAAAGTGAAGGAGAAACATTAAATTATTATCAAATATTTCTATATAGTGCAACTCAATCATTATTATATCAAAGTGGTGTATTATATGACAGAGTGAATTTAACTTCAAGCATATCAGGATTAGAAGATAATACTCAATATTATATTCGTGCTACTGGTAAAACTTTAAATGGTATGGATTTAGATACAGGGTTTATACCTATATCTGTTGAATACACATCTCCTTCTATTTATTCTTTGTTAACATTAGAAAATGTGGCAAAAGATGCAACCATTAAAATTTCTTACAACCTTAAAATAGTTACGGGTACATCGAATGTAGAAACTCCTACTTATATTGATGGAACTAAAATAGATTTAACTACAAATGGGGATTATGTAAATTTTGAAAAAGGATTTCTAATTAGTGGTAATTTCCTTTTACAAATGGTAGGACAGGATTTTATAGATAATTCAATAATTGCGGAGCTGTCTAATGAAAAGCAAAAAATAGAATTAAAATATATGAGAGGAGAATTTACAAGTCAAGTTGAAGAAAAAGCATATTTTATTTTAAGGTCTTTTAACAATATAAATAATTATGTAATTTATAGTAATTATATTCCTCTACCTTTGCCTACAGACAGAATACATATCTGGATTAAAAGGGTGGATAATGTTTATGATTTGCAATGTGAAATATTGATATAAGGAGGTGTGGTTAAATTGATTTTTTTAGGCAAGACATTTTGTGGTGCAAGAAATACTATTGACCGCACCTCGACAAATGTTTCTAGTATAGATTCTTTTAAAATAAAAAATGGAATATATGATGATTTATATATTTCCAAAAATACAAATAGAATTTATGAAACAACTATCCCTACAGTTTGGAACTTTGACTCTTTGCTCTATGCTACTTTTGAAAATAGTTTAAATGCAGGAAATGTAGATTTTACATTGGATCAAGTATCATCTATACGAATTAAAAGACGAGAAAAAGGCACTTTTAATTGGATTACATTATTTGAAATAATAATATCAGACGAAAATGATTTCTATTTTGAAAAGTTTGATAGATATGCAAGGTCTAATATTGAGTATGAATATGCATCTATTCCAGTATTAAATGGTGTAGAAGGATTGAGTTATAATAATTCAGTACTAAGTGAATTTGAAGGGTTAGCGATTATCGAAAAAGAAGTTGCATTCAAAACTATATTGGAGGTCAATTTACAAAGTCAAAAAAATAGACCAAATACAATCGTTAATACTATTGATCGAAAGTTTCCATTTGTAGTTTCTAATGGAATGAATAATTATTACTCTGGTTCCGCTAATGGATTATTTGTTGAAACAGATTATACAACAGGACAATTTAAAACAGAAAATGGTTGGGCTTATCGTGATCAATTAATGGAATTCTTACAAAATGGAAAACCGAAAATTCTAAAACATTATGATGGACGTATGTGGTTAGTTGCAATTGTTGGAGATCCTAGTGAACAGGTTGACGGACATCCCGATAAAGTAATTACATATTTTGAATGGGTTGAAGTCGGAGATTGTAATTCTAGTCGTGATTTGTATGATAATAATTTCATTGACGTAGATGTTTAAGGGGTGAATATAATTGTATGAAATTCAACAAGTAGATTTAGATATACTACGTCAATCAAATCAAGCAACATATGTTAAATTAGAATTATTAAATCAAGAATTTCAAATTATTGACGAACTCCAAGGAGAAATGATTGATGGAAGTCATAATGTTGATGCAGAATCAGATATTAGAACAACAGCAAATATTTCATTTATTGTAAAGGATGCAAGTTATTTAGTTGGTCAAGATAAAAAAATATGGTTAGATAAATATGTAAGATTATATGTAGGGGTAGTCCATCAACGTTCACAAGAGATACTTTGGTATCCAATGGGAACGTTTTTATTTAATGAAAATAGTTATACTTATAATGCTAACGACAGAACATTGGGCGTGAATTTATTAGATTTAATGTGTAAAATTACAGGAATTAGAAATGGTCAAGTAAAAGGATTAACACACTCAATTCCTATAAATAGCAATATAAGAAACTTAATGATTTCCACATTAACTGAAGGTGGTGGATTTTTTAATTATATCATTGATGATATTGGAAAAACTACCCCATATACATTAGAGTTTTCTACTGGTGTGACAGTTTATGAAATGATTAAGCAATTGCGAGATTTATATCCTGCTTGGGAAACATTTTTTGATGATGTTACATTTATATGTAAAGAGATTCCTACTTGCATTGATGATAATATTGTGTTAGATACTGAAACTATTGCTCCTTTAGTAATAAGTGAATCTCTAAATAATAGTTTTGAAAATGTAAAAAATGTAACCGAAATATGGGGCATGAACACAGATACAGAACAAATTCATGCTATTGTAAAAGAATACTCAATTGAACCTACTGTACAAGAAAAGTCAATTGACGCGACAAATGAAAGTTGTACTAATATTAAATATGTGATTAATCCAGACAGTCCTTATGCTGTTGATAAAATAGGAGAAATTAGACAAGTTTTAGATGAAGGTGAATATGAAGATATTCCTACAAATGAACTTTGTTTAGAGAGAGCAGAGTATGAAAATTGGAAATCGACAAGATTGCAAGATAGTATTTCACTCGAAACTATGATGATTCCATGGTTAGGAGTGAATCAAAAAATATCTTATACATCTAAAGTTACTAATTTAACTGAAGAATATATAATAAAAAGTATAAATAGATCTTTAACAAATTGGACTCAAACAATAAATATGATTAAGTTTTACCCACTTTATCCATTTATTGTTTCGTAAAGTAAATTAAATATAGAAATTGGAGGTATATAAATTGAGTTTAAAATATCCAGATTTAGAAAACAATTTCCCTGACTCAATTGATAATTTTGATAAATTTCTTGACCCAACAATATCGGTTTTAGGTGCAATTGATCAATATTACACACTATTCGATGCTGGAGATTTAGCAGGTGCTACAGCAGTTTTAGAAGCAAATCCAACATTAAAACAAATGATTATTAATGCTGATAATCTTAATAAATTACGTGATGGAATTGTTTCATTACAAAGATATTATATGAATGATATTCAACAATATTTAGTTGAATTAGTTAAACATAAAGGGGTTTATAATAGTTCTGCAACATATACAAAATATGATGTTGTTGAATATACAATAGGAACAAAAACAGAATCATATATGGGTATTTCTACTACGATTCCTATTGGGACTTTGCCTACTGATACAAATTATTTTATTAAAATAACGCTTCAAGGTGAACAAGGAATAAGTGGAACAGGATTAAGTTATAGGCAAGGATGGTCAAGTGCAACGCAATATTATTTAGATGATTGTGTTGCTTATAATAATATGCTTTGGTCTGCAAAAAGAGACAATTTAAATGTCGAACCATTGTTAATAAGTGATGATTGGTTAATGATTATGGAAATACCTAGACAAATAGTAATGTCTGAAACAGAACCGATAGGGCAAATGATTGGTGATTATTGGTATCAGATCATTTAAGGATTAGAAAGGAAATGAATTAATGGCAGATATAAACATACAACAAAAAGTATTAAATCCTGAAGGAACATATGACAATCTTTATCCAAGAACTAAAGCATCGAATGTTATTATGGAAGATGGAACTTCTGCACAAAATAATATAGTTGAAGCAATGCCAATAGGTGGAATAATTATGTGGAGTGGTTCTATCGAAACTATTCCTGCTACATGGGCGTTGTGCGATGGTACTAATGGAACTCCAGACTTGCGGAATAGATTTATTATGGGAGCAGGTTTAACATATGCTCCAAGCGATACTGGTGGTTTAGATGCTGTTACTTTAACAACGACTCAAATACCATCCCATCAACATGCAGTAGGAACTTTAGTATTGACCTCGAACGGGAATCATTCTCATAGTGTTTCCGGTACAGCGCTAACCTCTGGTTCTCATACTCACACAGTAAGTGCAGGAAGTGCAAATGGTTTAGGTTACTTCGCTGGTGCTCCTAGTAATTCTTCAAGTTGGAGCAATGTTACGACTCCTCCCGCTGGTGACCATACTCACACAGTAAGCGGAACTACATCTACAACAGGAGATCACGTTCACACACTCAGTGGTTCGACTGCAAATATCGGAGGTGGATTATCTCACGAAAATAAACCACCTTATTTTGCACTAGCTTATATTATGAAATTATAGGGGTGTTTTAATGTATGAATATGCAGAGTTAATAAAAACTCAAAATGGTTGGGTTATTATTAAAACAGAAATAAATATTAATGAAATTGAAGGTTATCCTTTTATTACTGATATATTAAATCATATTACAAAATATGGTTGGAATTTGGTTAGTGTATTAAATATGGAAAACGTAACTTATATTTTAAAAAGAAATAAATTATCACTTAGAAGAATATTTCCAATCAAATAAGGAGGATGTGATTATGCTAATTGTTTATAGATTGAGTGATAAAGAAATAATGCTCAATAGTGGAAAAAGTTTTATTAATCCAGTCGGCATGAGTGATATGAATGGTAAATTGGCAGTAATGGAACGTGTGGGTGGAGAATTTGAAGACTATGATGTTTTTAGATTGCATGATATTAATGATTCTATTCAAGTTCAAGAAATATTAGATGCATATGAATATAATTTAATATTTGATGAACAAGAAGAAGTCGTTGGTTATAATATTTTAAAAACCAAAGAAGAGTGGATAGCAGAACAACCACCTGCACCTCCATCTGATATTGAAATGCTAAAATTAGAGCAAGCTCAATCAAATGCAGAAATGATAGATTTAATGATGTCAATGTTAGGAGGAATATAAAAATGATATTTTCAGCAGATTCTCGGATTGTAAAAAGTTATGTATTGTTGATAAATAATTTTGAGACTACAAATTATACAATAGATAATGTTCCAGATTTGTATAATCTTAGAGAGGTTGTTCAAAGTGTTCTTGATAGTCAAATTGTTTAAATATATTTAAATATTTCATAATCATATAAAATACTAATTTTATGGGAATTTAGCGTCTCAAGAATCAAGCTATAGGCGGATTGTACGTTTTGGTACAAAGTCAAAATAATAGATTTTAGGTAAAAAATGTATAGGCTTTTGAAATTGGAGGGGATTATGAGTCCTCTCCTTTATTATGATTAAAAATAATTATTAAAGGGGATTTGATTTTATGATTATTAAAGAAAGAGAATTTGTGTATATTTACAACCCTCTACAATCACAGTTTTATTTTTCTAAAGGAATCATACCTGTGAAAGTTGGAACTGGTAGCAAAGGTGATGCATACACAATGTGAGTGAAAGAAATTATAGTGAAGTAATTAAGTTTAGAGAATACTGTACTAATTTAATATAATAAATAATAATACTTCTATAATAATACTATAAAGGTTTAATGGTTTCGAGTTTCGGGAATTGTGTTGTGGGTCTTATATAATAACCTATTGGGTATAAAAACGTCGGTATTTTAGAAAATGTTTAAACCAAAAATCTCAATGATGTATTTGGGACTACTTGGAATAATAGTAGTCCTTTTTATATGTAATGTCAATAAATAATTAACAAATAATAATTAATAGAAAGGGTGATTATACAAATGGCTCATGAATATCAGCAGTACAAAGGGCAGATTCTTGGAAAATCAAACACAACAGGTGAAACTAGACAAATTATAGTAACAGATGATGGTAAATTACAACAACAAATCTCGGATAGCGCAATTGCAGTTCCTACAGATTTGCAATATTGTAATATTCCTGATGATCAACCCGTACCAGTAAAAAATGTTGGTAATTTACCACATATAAAAACAGCAACAATTTTAATAAATGAAAATTCATCTAATGTAATTGATTTAGAAGGAGAAGTAATTGAAGCAATTATTATGCCTTCTGAATGGACTACTGCTTCTATTACATTTTCTGTAAGTGTAGATAATATAAATTTTAGACCACTTTACTATAAAGGTACTGAATATACAATTGACACATTTGTTGATACACATTTGGCAATTGATTCAACTCCATTTAATTCTGTCCGTTTTATTAAGGTTCGTTCAGGACTTGCCGGAACAGGTGTAACACAATTAGCTACAAGAGTGTTAAGTGTAATAACAAAAGCAAAATAATATGAAAGGAGAATAAATAAATGTCTGAACCAAATATAGCATCAAGAGTATTATCTTCATCTAGAGCATCATTGATGCCTGATATTGATAGTTTTTTACTTTTTGGTGTAGCAGATGAAAATATACCATTAAATCCATCGAGAGATATATCAATTACTTTAGAAGATTTAGATAGTTTAGTGTTAGTTCTATGATTTTATTATAATATGAAAATAATAAATTAAATAAAGGAGATGTTGAAATGGCTAATACGGTTATTAATGTAGGTGGAAAACCAATCAAAGTAGTAGACAATTTAGATGATACATATTCTGCAAAAGCAATAATGGAAGATGGAGACAATGCAACATTAGGTACAAAAGCAGATTTAGCAATTACAGATCCAACTTTATCTGCAAGTGAAATTGCAATTCTTAAAGGAATGATGAAACAATTACAAGGAAATGGCGTAGGTTCTATGCCTGTAAGCATAAATGGGAGTTTAGCGAATGTCTTAGACTGCACAATTCCAATAGGGGGAACAGTTTCCAACGAGGTAGATATTAGTCAATACAGGTATTTCTCATTCTTGATGCCAGCAGGATGGGATGCTGCAACCTTAACTATTCAAGGTTCTGCCGTAGCAGGAGGAACAAAACGGACAATCAAAAATGATGTTGGTGTAACCTTCCCTGTTATGACGGTGGCAGTCGATACAATCTATGCTATTGATTTAAACGCTTTGATGTTAGCAGGAGTATTTTACGTTAGTTTCGTTGCTAGTGCTGCACAGACTACGGCTGCAAGGACTATAAAACTAATGTGTAAGTCGTAGGTGATAGTATGAGTTTACTTTTATTAAATAAATTTAATCCTAAAAAAATATCAGATCTACAGTTATGGCTTGATGCCTCACAATTAGGGTTAGCAGATGGGGATTCCGTCAGTTCATGGACTGATTTAAGCAACAAGAATAGACACGCAACACAAGCTACTGCTGCAAAAAAACCTGTATTTAAGACTAATATACAAAATGGTAATCCTGTTGTTAGATTTGATGGTACAGACGATTGGATGAGTACGGCAGCTTGGGGGGATTTACTACAACCTAATACTATATTTATCGTTGCCAAAATACCTATAGCAGCATCAAAAATAATATTGGATGGTGTTGATAGTACTAAACGCCATCAATTTTCCACTGGTATAACTGAAAACACTCTAATACAATTTGCGGGCACAAGTGCAACCATTACACAATTAGGTATTAGGGGTAATTGGGCGATAGCTTCTCTTGCTTATAACTCACCACTATCTAATGCTTATATTAATGGCGTTTTAACTAATACAGGTAACCTTAGTACTAATGTTTTAAGTGGCTTAACATTGGGAGGTCATCCTACTATTGACGACTACCATCCAAGCACAGATATGGGTGAAATTATCGTTTACAATAAGATTTTAACTGTGACAGAACGACAAAGAATAGAGTTATACCTATCCCGTAAATGGGGGGTGTCATTAGCGTGAGGGCAATAATTATCATCTCGATAGATGAACAAGTATCTGCAAATAATCTTTGTGCAACGATAGTCGAAGGTGGAGAAAATACGTTTACGGTGGGATTATCTTCTAAGGGAAGTGAACCCATTACGCATTATTGGTGTAATTGGGATATGAAACAAGAACAATACGATGTAATAAAAGCTGAGTTTGAAAATGTGTTTGAAATTCCTGTTTGGACTCCAGAGGGTGTTTTGCAAGAGATGGCACTAAAACAATTAGATTTTGATGGTGATTAACTTCGCTAAAGATACAAAAGTCACAGGTATATGAAATGCTTAATATTTATGCCAAAAATTTATAAAAGAGAGTAGAAAAAATCTGCTCTCTTTTAATGGTTATAAATAATAATCCTTTAAAAATAACTTTCATCGTAAATTTTAAAAATTTGTAAAAATAAAAGTCGCTTATATTAATGCTTTCAAGGTTGGATATTTATGGATATTAGTTAAATTTTAGTCAAAATTTAATATTGTTGTGTAAAAGGAGATAGTTTTATAGTTTTTATAAATTATCTCCTTTTTATTGTGTGTTTTAATTGGAGGTGAAAATAAAAATGCATCCTGTTCTTAAAGAAAACGAATATATACTCAAAGAAACCAATTTAGACATATGGAATAAAAATAATTACACTGGCAAAAACATTCATGTAGTCATATTTGATAAAAAAGCATCTCCTCATGAATTTTTAAAATCACAAGCAACTGCCCCTTTCTGTCCAAAAACAACTATTTCACATGGAACTAATGTAACTTCTATAATTGCTCAATTCTCAGAATGTAAAATTACAATGCTTTATAGTAGTGATGAATGTAGAGAACATTTTAAAAAAATTGCTGATACTGTTGATATGGTGAATATATCTATGTCTGCAAGCAAAGATTTGGCAGAATATAGTTGGGGATTTTTGGAACAGTACAATCTTCCTGTTTTTGTTTCTTCGGGTAACGATGGAGATGACGAAATTAATTACCCCTCTGCATTTCCTTGGACTATTTCTGTTGGAGCATATTCAAAAGGGAGAATTGCAACTTATAGTAATTATTCTAATTTGTTAGATTGTGTAGGTTATACAGACATTTATATCTGGAATTCAGAAAAACAAAATCATAAGTTTAACGGAACAAGCTGTTCAAGTCCTCAAATAGTTTCTACATTTACTCATTATGCTCAATTTATTAAAGATAATTACAATAGAAAAGTGACTAGACAAGAAGCATTTGATTTTATACATAAAAATTGTATAACTACCAAAGAAGATGAAAAAGATGGATACGGATTATTCAAGTTGCCATCTCAAGTACCTGTCCTTGAAAAACCAAAAGAACCAAATCCACCTATTGAAATCAAACCAATTCCAGAGAAACCTAAAGAAGATATAAAAGAGCCAGAAATAATTATCGAAGAACCAATTATCGGAGGTAATGATAATATGCCTAAATATAAAATAGTAATAAATGCAGGGCATGGAAAAAAGAATATAGGAACTATTGATGTTGGTGCTGTTGGGGTAACAGGATATAAAGAATATATTGAAACAAAAGAACTCGCAGATTTAGTAAGTGTAAAACTCAAATTTAATGGAATCGAAACATTAGTAATTCAAGATGGTGATTTATGGGATGTAACTAATTTAGCTAATAATTGGAAGGCAGATTACTTTATATCTATACATTGTAACAGTGTATCAGATCCTAGTGCTCATGGAGTAGAAACATTTTCTCTTGCTACCGTAGGTAAAGGCAGACTACTGGCACAGGAAATACATAAAGAATTAATACCTGCTACTGGTCTTTATGACAGACAATTGAAAACTGCAAATTATCATGTTCTCATGGAGACCAATATGCCAGCAATATTGACAGAAGTTGGATTTCTGTCTAATTCCAAAGAAGAAGCATTAATGAAAGATCCTGCATGGGATGAAAAGGTTTCAAATGCTATAGCAAAAGGTATATGTAATTTTTTAGGTATTCAATATGTAAAACAAAATAACAATCAAGGAGGTGAAGATATGCTAGATGTAGCTATTTTACTATACAGTAAAGAGGACTATTGGGCAGGTACAGATGTAAGCGATAAAAATGGTAATTGTGCAATATTTATTAGACCTGCTGATAAATCAGTGCCCAAAGATGCTATGAATTCGAAAAAACTATTCGTAATTGGTGGAGAAACCGTAAAACATCCTAATGAAATTTTATTAAGTGGTAGTAATAAATATGGAACTGCTCAAGCAGTATATAGTTATCTTCAAGGTAAGTAATTTCATTTTTATACAAGGAAAATTTGAAGCAATATAATAAAATAGAAATCAACTTTAAATTAATTAAATTGACATAAAAAGAAAGGTGTAGTAATTGCCCTACTACACCTTTTAATGCCTTGTCCATTAATGGAAATGGATTTGGCAACATAATTATATCACACTATATATATCATGTAAAGTAATAAATAATATATTTTGTAAGATAATAATGAAATTTAGTGAAGGGGGCAACATCAAGTGGAGGTGTTTGAAGAAATGAACGAGGACGAATTGAAAGAAGTGTTGGATAACCACGGAAATAGGATAACAAAATTAGAAATTGACACTGAGGTTTTTAAAGAAAAATTCAACAACATAACAACTCAATTAACAAGAATTGAAAATAATTCGTTATCAAACAACAATGCTTTATTAGCCAGTAATAACTCTGTGCTTCAAACAATGAATAAGATTGTTGAGGGGAATACAACAAATAATACAAACAAAAAGGAAATAATTATTAAGGTAGTTACAGTTATTTCTGCAATCGTGGTAGGTTGGTTAAGTGCAAAATATGGATTCAATATAAAAATTTAAGAAAATAATAATTAAGGAGAATGATTTATATGTTAGATTTAATGGGTCAACAGAATTTATTACTTGGTGGAAGTCTCTTAATTTTAGTAATTTGTAATATTTTACTTGGTTCGATTTCAAATTTTTTCAATCAACAGTTTGATAAAATAAAATTTCTACAGGGAATTTGCAAAGGATTTGTTATAATTTTTGTTTTTATCTTAATCTTAATTGTCGGCAGATTTAATTCAGATATAATGATCATCCAAGTAAATGACCAGAACGTTGACCTTGAAACCGCAACTAAGATGTTAATGGCAAGTAGCTATGCATGGTATGGAGTTGAAATCTATAAGAAAATGACTGGGTTGCTTAGTGGTAAATATAAGGATGAAAACATCAAATAAAATCGGAGATTTATTGGATATTGTGAAAAATAAAAGTCGCTTGTAGTAAGGGTTTGGAGAGTTGCCAGATATTGGTGACTCTCCTTTTTGGTGTGTTTGATTAGAATTTAAAGGGGATTTGATAAATGAGTAGAGATAATAGAGTTTTAAAAGTAGATGATGAAAGAATAGATTTTCTAATCAGGTTATTAGAAAATTATCAATTAAAACCAAATG
>C687J13239_1000947_pt1 | contig 13173 bp, 5 predicted proteins | sample RifGroD2_FD_13239 | JGI IMG/M metagenome (IMG submission 13239) | reverse complement strand
TTAACAAGTCGTCGGTTGGTTCTATATAATAATATTTTTTAGATATATATTTATTATATCCAGAAATACAACGAGTGTATTGAGACATATTATTTTCCATATTATCATATATTTTGCGTAATATATCGAGAATTTCGTCAAGTGTCAAACTGTTTTTATTTTCTTCAAATATATCGATAGATAGTAATTGTATATATTGAATCGCATTATTAAAATCATATATAAATGTTTCGAAATATAATAATTGTGCAAGATAATTATTTATATTCGGGTTATAAAGCAATTTAATCGTGTTATTTTTGAAAATTTTAAACTGTTCTTGGACTTTTTGTTCATCTCTTATATTATTAATTGTTTTCGCGCTCATATAACTTAAAATATTTGTACTTATAAATGGAAAATAATCAAAATATTTATATAATTTAAACATTTCGTATATCTTCTGATATTTGACACAATAATCATCATATATTTGTAACATATAATCAAATTCATCTAAATTTTGATGTATCGTCAATATTTTAACATATGCAATCATTATTACTATAATATTTATAAATTTATTTGAATTAATATCAATACCAATATCTGAATTTAAATTTAAGTTTGTTATTTCATCAAATATTTGCGATGTTATTGGTATATTATAAAAATGTTGATATTGATTGTCGGCATCACCTGAATCAATATCAAAAAAATTATTATATATTTTTAGATGATGCATCATACTATTAAATATATTTTTAATATTTAACATATTTATATTTATATTTTTGGAATATTTAAATGCCAAAATAAAATAATATCTAAATAATTCTATAAAAAATATTTTACAAATAATATTAGTGCTATATATTGTAATATTTGGATATATTGATATACTATTTTCATTATTGAATGGGTTAGTCAAAGGAATCAACACTGTATCTGGAAATAAATATACATCAGTTAATCTTGGTACGAATAATTCAAATGCTAAACTACAATCTGGGCGTACGGTTTGAATAGCATCAACACATGTATCATCATTAGTTATTGGTTCTATCATATCAACATTAAACATTTGTGTTATATCATTAAAATCATCCCAATTTATATTATCAAATGTATTCATTATATATTTTAATTATATATTATTATTATATTATGTACAATTTATTACATATGTTGACTAAAATCATTCGAAGATATAATATGTAAATTTAATAATTATTTAATTTATAAAAAAAATTGAAATTACAAATGTTTAAATAGTATATTATCAATATTAAATATAAAATGGATTACTCGTCTATAAACAAGACTACGTATAATTCCATTACGGAATCGTGGAATAAGACTAGGAAAAATTATTGGAAAATTGTATATTTATTTTTAGATGAAAATCACGAGAAAGAAAAATTAAAACTGTTAGATTTAGGATGTGGTACAGGAAGACATATGATTCTTGCAGAAGATATTGGTTTTTTACAAGAAAATATTATTGGTGCAGATTTTTCAGAAAATAACATTAATGAAATTCATAAGAAACAAATGAATGGAATTATCATGAATTTTGAACAACCATTTCCATTCGAAATTAATTCATTTGATATTATATTATTTATTGCTGCATTTCATCATATTATAGATAGAAAAAAACAGATTGAATGTTTACAAGAATTATATAGAGTACTTAAAACTGATGGAAAAGTTTTATTATCTGTGTGGATGCCACAAAAAGAATACATTGTAAAACAACTTTTAAAAAATAAAATGGTTTATGTAACAGGAAAAATTGTCAAAATTGAATATCAAGAACATGAACGATTTTATTACTTTTTTGATGAAAATGAAATTATTGATATTATTACATCAATTGGATTTAAAATAATTAAAACGACGCATGACGATGGAAATTTTTATTTATATTTAACTGCATAAATAAAAATTATTTTAATGCTATTGTCATAATACTCGTCTTGAATAATATATTTGTATTGTGACGATATTTATTTATCATACTCATAACATTTTGTTTTGAATATAAATCTAATAAACGTTGTTTTTCAGTTTCATCAAGTTTTTCAACTGTATTTATACCAGACATTGCTCCAATCCAAATAAAGTCTGTTACAAATGGTGTAACATCAGTTATTACTTGATCTGGATTTGAAAGATATGGTTCTAAACTGACAGAAGTTTGAAATTTATTTTCATATAATATTTTTAAACATTTAATACGTTCCGTATAAGATGGAGCGTTGCTCTCCCAATAATTTAATATATTTTGATCATTTGATGTAATTGTCAAACGGAACAAAATATCATTTTTATAATCTTTAAGATCTGTCATAATTTTTTTAATACAATCTAACCGTGGTTTAGTAACAATAAGTAGTTGATTACCTGCATCTAATATTTTTTTACAAGTACTAATATAATCATCGATATAATCCATAAAAATATCGTGACTGCTTGGAAACATAATTATATTTATTTTTTTTGATTTACTCCAATTTTTATCTATTTTTTTAGGATCAATATTCATGCTCAAATCTTCAAGATCTACATCAAAAAATTTATTTTTTAATCTCTTCATATAACAGTATTTACAATCATTTACACAATTACTTTGAACAGAAAGAATATTGTAAATTTTATCGGACCATTGTTTATTATGATTTTTTTTAATTTCTGATTTTAATTCTACTAAATCTTCTTTACATGCATTTTTATTGTCTAAATAATCATAAAATTTATTCTGTAGTTCTAAATTTGATTTATTTCGAGAATCCATTTTAATAGTAATATTTATGATTATTTTCTTAAGTGAGTATAAATCAATTTTTTATATTTTATATATATATACTATTTGTATGAGTTATTTTAATTCAAATGTTTTAAATATAATTGGTAAAAAAATTAATGAAATTGATTCAGATGTGTCATCATCGTCAATTAATTTAAAAGATAATACAATAGATTTTTCGAATGTAACCGCAACTGGATTAGATCATACTATTTTATTAAATAAAGGTACACATACTCATGCTGAAATAGATGATTATCTTGATCACTCACCAGAATATGTAACAATTGATACTATTACTCCAACGATATATAAGGGAGATATTATGGTTGAAAATGGATCTAATGTTGTTCGATTAGGAGTTGGAACAACAGGACAATTATTGAGTGCTGATAGTAATAGTTCAACTGGATTAACATATAAAGATGATGAATATAATATTTATATTACTGATGCAAAACAAATAAATGGTTTTACAAATATTAATGATTCTATTATTTCATTTGATGATAATACCAGAATATTTTCAATATCTCCAACTTCTTCTAATTATACATATTTTAGACAGAGTATTAAATATACTGTATCAACCACTAAAACATATACAATTCCAAATGTAAGAAATATTTATATTTTTTACTTTGATGAAAATGGAGATATACAAGTTGGATTTGAAGAGTCAAATGATTTATTTTTATATAATACAATTATAGCTAAAGTATATTGGTCGTTTAGTTCTGAAAAACATTTGTCATTATGTGATTATAGATCTGGTATACAAATGGATTCCGCAACTAAAATACAATTAATGGAAACACAAGGAGTAATATATATATCTGGATTATCAATGGATAATATTACAATTGGAGATGGTACTTCTGAAGATGATTTAACATTTGGAATACAAAACGGTAAATTTCGTTTTATAGACATGGAACAAAGTATAGAAAATAGTGAAACTGTTATCCTTGATCCAATTATTAATACATATTTATTTTACCATAATAGTAATTCGTTATGGAATCGTACAGAAATACTTTCAATTGATCAATTACTTAAAATTGGTACAAACCGATTGACTTATAATACACAAGATGGAAGCAATTGGGAACAAACAGAATTAAGTGAATTTGAATATGTACCATATTATGTAATGATTGTTAATGATGTTATAAATGATATTGTAATTGTACAAGGTCAAACAAAATATGCAGAATATGCAGATATCGAAGAATGCTGAAATAGATTATAATAATCTAAATTGGGTTAATTTTCCTTATAAATATTATGCTCCAATGGCAATTATTATATATCAAACATCTACAACATATTCAAATAGTAAACATGCGAAAATTGTTCAACCAAAAGCAGGATATGATTTTATCGATTTACGAGTTAGATCAAATTTAATATCATATGGTCAAACTATTAATACTCATGGTGCATTAGCTGGTTTAACAGCAGATGATCATGTACAATATGCATTACTTGCTGGACGAACTGGAGATATTTTAAAAATGGATACAATTAATGAGTTTACATCTGATAGTGGTGTTACGATTGAAACTGTTTTAATAAAAGATGGTTTAGTAGATACTGTAGATATTGCACAATTAAAAACAGATTTTGATACACATTCGACACTTGCGACAACAAAAGGTGATTTATTAGTTTATCAAGAAACAGTTGGACTTACGAGATTACCTATTGGAACAAATGAACAAGTATTAACAGTTGATACATCAAATAATAAAAGTGTCAAATGGGATAAAAATTATGGAAAATGGATATCAGACACAACAGAACCAACTGGTTTTGTTAATAGAACTACAAGTACATTCTCATTTGACGATTCATCAAGAACATTTACAATAACACCAATCACAAGTTTTTCATATTATGTTAGTAATGTTAAATANACNAAAACAGAACCAGAAAGTATTCAAATAAGTAATGTAGAAGGATTGCATAGTATATATTATGATGGTGGAACATTGTCTGAAATGCTAGGTGTAGATGTTGAAGATTTAATTTTTATTAATGCATTTGTGAGTATTATATATTGGGATGTAGATAATCAAAAACAAATATATATTGCGGATGAAAGACATGGTTTTAATATGGATTCTCGTACACATTATTATTTACATGAAACTCGTGGAGCACAATATTCTTCCGGGTTTGAATTGCAAAATATTATTTTTAATGCTGATGGAAGTTCTGATACACATGTTCAATTTAGTGTAGAAGCTGGATTATTTTTTGACGAAGATTTAGATCATTCAATCGCTGAATTAACATTTCCTGCACAAGTATCAATATATTACCGTTTAGGATTAGCTGGTAATTGGAAAGTGAAAGAAAGTGATAATTATCCTGTATTGTTAAATGATAGTAATCGTATTGTATATTGTAATGAAGTTGATTCAGAATGGATATTGACACCAGTTACAAGTGGTAATTATTTAATTGTATATTATTTTGCAACTAATGCAATTTCAAGAAAAATTATTGGATTATGTGATCATAAAGAATATACGACAATCGAAAATATTTCAGAAAATGGTATTAATGGTTTGGTTGATATTATTACAAATAGTAATAATACAGAAATTTTTAGTGAATTTGTTTCACTTGGGTTTATTGTGTTTCAATCTGATGATTCTTTTACAAATACCATAAAAGCACGAATTGTTGGTATTGACAGTACAACTGCATATATGGATTTGAGACAAAGCACATTAACCAAAAGTAATCCAATTATTAGTCATTCATCATTAAGTGGATTAACAATAGATAGCCATTTTCAATATGCATTATTAACTGGTAGAACCGGAGATATTCTTAAAATAGATACAATTAATGAAAAAACAACTGATAATGGAGTAATAATTAATGGAATTAAATTAAAAAATTCATATATTTACACTGATAATATTGTGGAGCAAACCGTAAATGTGGGAATAACAATTGATGGAGTTTTATTAAAAGATAATACTGTTACAATAGATACTATTACTATTTCAGGTGGATCAATAATTGATAGTACTGGTGCAATTAGTTTTGGTAATGAAAATCTTACAACTACTGGAACTATTACTGCAACTGGAAATATAACTACTTCTGGAGAAATAAAAACTGATACAATCGGAGAAAAAACTGTAACACAAGGTGTAACAATTGATAGTGTATTAATAAAAGATAATACTGTTAAAACAGATACATTAACTATTGCTGGTGGATNAATAATTGATTCAACAGGAGCAATAAGTTTTGGGAATGATAATTTAACGACAACTGGAACAACTAATACAAATATTTTAGTTACAGGAACAATTAATGAAAAAGTATTAGATAATGGTGTTAATATTGATGGAGTTATTAATAAGGACAGTACAGTAATTACTGGAACATTAACAGTTGCTGGAGGATCTGTTACAGATTCAACAGGTAATATTGACTTTTCAACAAATAATTTAACTACTACTGGAAATATTATTGGTGTGTATAAAACTGATACAATTATTGAAAACACTCCAGATAATGGAATTAATATAGATGGTGTAATAATAAAAGATAGCTCGGTTACAACTGGTACTTTAATTATGGAAGCGGGTGTTTTATATGATTCAACCGGACCGATTAATATCGGAACATTAGGAGAAACAATAACAATATTAGGTAATTTACATGTTAATGGAACGACCACAACAGAGCAAGCAGAAACATTGTACGTTGTTGATAAAAATATTATATTAAATGTAATAGATAATCCGACTGATACAACAGCTTCTGGAGGAGGAATAATATTAGAAGGGACAACAAATAAAACTATTATATGGGATAATACAAATAATAATTGGACATTAAATACAAATGTAAATATTCCAACAGGAGCAATTTATAAAATTAATAATACAAATATATTATCTAGTACATCATTAGGTTCAAGTATTGTAATATCTAGTTTAACATCAACTGGAACATTAAATAGCGGTGCAATATCTTCTGGATTTGGTAATATTGATAATGGATCATCAAATATGAGTACTGGAAATTTAACAGTTACTTCTGCAATCACCGGAACTACAATTACTGGCAATACAAGTTTACAAACCGGAAATTTATTATTATCGAGTGGTTCAATTGCGGATGCAAGTGGAACGATCAGTTTTGGTAACAATACTTTATCTTCAACTGGACAAATAAATATTGATACAATTAATGAAAAAACAATTGGTATTGGAGTAACAATTGATAGTGTTCTTGTTAAAGATAATACGGTTAAAACTGGAACATTGACAGTTGCTGGAGGATCGATTTCTGACACAACTGGAACAATTGATTTTAGTAATGAAAATCTTACAACGACCGGTAATTTGACTGCAACAAATTTAATAACTGGAACATTAAATGTGACAAACGCAACAATAACAGATTCTACAGGTAATATTGGTTTTGGTAGTAATAATTTAACAACTACTGGTAATTTGTCTGGAGTAATTGTTACCGCATCATCATCAATTAAAACTAATACAATTATTGAAAGAACATTGGATACCGGTGTGACGATTGATAGTGTATTAGTTAAAGATAATACAATTAAAACGGACACATTAACAGTATCTGGTGGATCTATAATAGATACAACTGGAGCAATTAGTTTTGGAAGTAGTAATTTAACAACAACCGGAAATATTACTGGTGAAATTTTGGCAGCCAATGCAAGTATGCAAACAAATACAATAACAGAAAAAACATCTGGATCTGGTGTAACTATAGCAAATGTATTGCTTAAAACAGGAACAGCTAAAACTGGTACATTAACTATTGCAGGAGCATCAATAACAGATACAACTGGCGCAATTAGTTTTGATAATGAAAATTTAACTACAACTGGTAATATTACTGGTGCAATAATAACGGCATCATCTTCAATATCATCTGATACAATAAATGAAAAAACAACAAATGCTGGAATTACAATTGACAGTGTATTAGTTAAAGATAATACAGTTACAACTGGAACATTAACAGTTTCTGGAGCATCAATTATTGATTCAACTGGTACTATTAGTTTTGGAACTTCTAATTTAACAACGAGTGGAAGTATTACTGGTTCATACAAAACAGATTCTATTATCGAAAGTACACCTGGAAATGGTGTTAATATTGATGGTGTTATTAATAAAGATAGTACTGTTATTGTTGGAACTTTAACAGCTGCTGGAGGATCAATAACAGACAGTACTGGAGCAATTAGTTTTGGTAGTAGTAATTTAACTACTACTGGAAATATAAACGGAACAATTATAAATGGTACAACAAGTGTTAAAACAAATACTATTTCTGAGTATACATTGAATTCTGGTGTAACAGCGGGAGGAGTTCTTTTAAAAAGTAATACAATGAAAGCAGGAAATTTAACAGTTGCAACCGGTTCAATAACAGATACAAGTGGTCAAATAAGTTTTGGTAGTAATTCATTAGTTACAACTGGGAATATTACTAGTGAAATATTAATATCAAATACAATAACTGAAAACACAGTAGGTTCTGGTGTGACTGCTGGTGGAGTTCTTTTGAAAAGTAATTCAACAAAAACGGGAAATCTTACAGTTTCAACTGGATCAATTGTAGATACAAGTGGTGCGATTAGTTTTGGTAACAATACATTGACAACAACTGGAAATTTAACAGGAGCAATTATTACTGCATCGACATCATTAACAACTGATATAATAAATGAAAAAACAATAAATACTGGTGTTACAATTGATAGTGTTCTTTTAAAAGATGGGTTAGTCAGTGGAGTAGATGTTTCTGCATTATATAATACAGTTATTATCCATAATGCAATAACAACAACAAAAGGAGATATATTAGTTAATAATGGATCTGGATTAATAAGATTACCAGTTGGAACAGATACACAATCATTGGTAGCAGATTCTACACAAACGGCTGGAATTAAATGGGGATCATTATCAAGTATAAAAGATTATGGAGAAATGTATTTGACTACTACCGGTACAAATGTTATTGGTACTGGTACTGTATATGAAAAATTATTAATAGATTCTGGAGTAACAACCGCTGGATCATTATTAAATTTTACTCATACATCTCCAAATAGATTAACATATACTGGGTTAGTAACAAAAACGTTTTTTATACTTATCCATGCAACAATTGGTTGTAATAATAATAATATTGGAGTAACATTTAGAATTGCAATAAGTGGAACACCGGATGTGTCTTCAACTGCGCAAATGACAACATTAGCTGTATCAGCAAGATATAATCAAATATCAACATCATTGATAACTACTTTATCCACAAATCAGTATATTGAACTCTATATTGCAAATATAACTTCAGCAAATAATACATTTACGACAACAAGTTATCGATGTTCAATACATGAATTATAAATAATATATTAAAATATAATTAAAAAAATAATTATATTTTCAAAATAGTTTAAAGTAATGTTCTGAATTTATATTATAAATATAAATGGAAACAAAATCAATTAATTTAAATAATATTAATATAAATGTGAATGAGCAACAATATGATGCTATTACTTCTCCAATTGATAAAGATATATGTATTATTGCACCAGCTGGAAGTGGAAAAACATTAACAATAACGGCAAAAATTGCATATATGATAAATAAATTAGGATGTGACCCAGAAAGTTTTTTTATTACTACTTTTACAAGAAATGCAGCGGAAGAAATGAATGTTCGTCTTAAAAATTATATCGGAGATGTCGGTATATTATGTGGTACATTCCATTCATTGAGTTATAGGATATTAAAAAGATATAAAATTATCCCTGATACAGATTATCACAATATAGATGAAATACAATATATGTTTAATACATTTTTGGAATCAGATGAGGCAATACCATTCAAAGAAAGTATACTATATATATTTATAGATGAATATCAAGATTTGAATGAAATACAACATAAAATTATAAAACAATTACATAGTTGTGCAGAAAGTTTAACAATTGTTGGAGATAATAATCAATCCATTTATAATTTTCGAGGAGGAAATATGGATTATATATTAAATTTTCATACAAATTTTAAAAATGCATTAACTTATAATTTAATAACTAATTATCGTAGTACAGATAAAATTATTAATTTAGCAAATGCAATAATAAATAAAAATCCTTCACTAACAAAACAAATGATACCATTTAATTCAACTGGTAATTTACCTAAAATATTACTATTTAAAAATTTATTTGAAGAAATATCTTATATTGGTAGATCAATTCAAGATGATATTAATATTAATCATATTTCTCCTGAAAATATAGTAGTATTATGTCGTACTAATAAACCAATTTATTACATGGAAGAATTTTTAACAAAACAAAATATTAAAAATATATTGATTGCATCTGAATTTAAAATGGATAAATTATATACTTCTGAAGCGATTGCATTATCTACAATTCATTCGTCAAAAGGATTAGAATGGGAGCATGTATATTTACTTGGAATGAATGATAATTATTTTCCGTCAAGAAAAGATATTAATAATATTAATGAAGATAGACGTTTATTTTATGTAGCAGTTACTAGATGTAAGAAACAATTAATTATAACACATTCGGCTACATTTCCAATTTCAAGATTTATAACTGAATTAGATCAAAAATTATTTGAATATGATAAATTATCTCAAAATATTAATAAAACGGTTGATGATATTTCATATGACAATAGTGTAACATCATTGATACGTAAATTAAATGGAGATGATTATATTAAATTAAAAGAAAGAGAAATAATACCAAAATTAGATTTTAAAACAGTAAAAGAATATGATAATTTTTGTTATCCCCAATTTATTAATGAAAATAATTTATATGCAGAATTTGGTTGCTTTACTGATTACTTAATTAGACGTATGTTGGCTCCAATTAGTATTAATGAATCTGGATATTCAGACACTAGAGCGAATTATATGATAATGAGTATTTATTTAAATGAAGAAATGTATTATTTTTATAGAAAGAACATTAAAATATTTAGTTTATTATTTGATTTGTATGATACAGATAATCGTAAAGATATTATAACGAAAAATGATGTTCAAAATGTATTCCAAAAAATGANNATTGATAATNATATAGATATGNTTCAAATTATAANTATATCAAATCAGATAGTTAATAAAGCAATATATTTTGATATTGATGCGAAAAAAATACAAGTTGTAACAAAAAATTANATTCCATTTAATTTTATAGATTTAATGAAAAAATCATATAGTAATTATATAAATAAAAATTTACTATGGAAACAAATAATACCAGATATTTGGATAATTTCTAAATGTCACCAATTATCTTTTGATAGAAGAAAAAATTTATATGTTAAAATATCTAAAAAAGGATTACTGGATTGTATGGAATGGTATCAATGCATATATGATTGTATTACGAAATATTTTAATAAAAATCCAATATGTAATCCAATATTAAAAAATCAATTTATTTCAGGAGACGCGGATTTAATAATTGATGATTGCGTTGTAGATTTTAAAAATTCCAAAACAACAGAAATACAAATAGAACATATAGTTCAATTATTAACATATGCACAACTAGCGCGTGAGAATGGAATTAATATAAATAAAATTATTATTTACAATCCATTATATGGATTAATTCATACAGCGCAAATTAATGATTGGACAAANGGNAATGANTTAATACAATATTTATATAGTAAACTAAATATTGATGAATAATATTTNTAAATATTATTTTAATATTATAATATTTTTAAATATTATAGTAAATATTTAGTTTAAATAATTTTATTTAAATTAAAAAATCTAACATTATATATATATATTGAAAAAATGTCAATTCAGACGAACTTTAATGCAATTAAACTAGTGAATAAAAAATTAAATATGGTTGACCTTAGCATGGACGCATTAGAAGGAGTAATAGAAGCTACTGTTGGTGATCCCAATGTTACTATAACTGCCGAGAACATGCTTGTTGAAGGTAATACATTTATGGATATTGATCTTTCTGTTGATGGTGTTACATATCTTGATCAAACAACAATTGATACAACTGATGGTGATCTTCTTGTATCTGGTAATCATAGTATTACTCTTAGTTCAACAGAGAATGTTGCAAATAGTATTTATGTACATGCTAATGGTGGTACATTAGAAAATATATTGATTCACGCTGACCAAGGAACAAATGCTACATCAATAAATTTATTATCTGATGTTGGTGGTATTGCATTAACATCGGGATTAAATGCCGCGAACAGTATATCATTAACATCAACATCTAATATTGCGAATGGTATTTATGTACATGCAAACGGAGGAACAGCCGAATCAATTAAAATACATTCTGATCTTGGAACAAGTGCAACATCGATACAATTATTGTCTGATGTTGGTGGTGTTGCAGTAACGTCTGGATTAAATGCAGCAAACAGTATTTCATTAACATCAACATCTAATGTTGCGAATGGTATTTATGTACATGCTAATGGTGGAACAGCAGAAAGTATATTGATTCATGCTGATCTTGGAACAAGTGCATCATCTGTTAATTTAGTATCTGATGTTGGTGGTGTTGCAGTAACGTCTGGATTAAATGCAGCAAACAGTATTTCATTAACATCAACATCTAATGTTGCTAATGGTATTTATGTACATGCTAATGGTGGAACAGCAGAATCAGTTTTAATTCATGCTGATCTTGGAACAAGTGCAACATCGATACAATTATTGTCTGATGTCGGAGGTATTGCTGTAACATCTGGATTAAATGCTGCAAACAGCATTTCATTAACATCAACATCGAATGTTGCTAATGGTATTTATGTACATGCTAATGGTGGAATCGCCGAAACTGTTTTAATACATTCTGATCTTGGAACTAGTGCAACATCTATTAATTTAGTATCTGATGCAGGTGGTATTACTCTAAATGCTACTGGAAATGTTACTGTTACTAATAGTGGACATGTTGGTGGAGATTGGGTTGTTGATGGAGATCTGTTAGTAAGTGGAAATACTACAACAATGAATACTACAACTGTATTAGTCGAAGATAAGGCAATTGAGTTAGGAGTTACCGCTGTACCAAGTGATGTAACTGCATTAGATGGTGGTATAATTTTAAAAGGAACAACTGATAAAACAATTTTATGGAATGGCGGAAGTTGGTTAATTAATCAAACAATTGACATTGTTTCGACTGGTACAGATCTTAAAATTGCTGGAAACTCTGTTATGAATGCAACAACTATTGGAAGTGGTGTAACTGCATCAAGTTTAACATCTGTTGGTACACTAACAGGATTAAC
>C687J13239_1000944_pt1 | contig 13197 bp, 8 predicted proteins | sample RifGroD2_FD_13239 | JGI IMG/M metagenome (IMG submission 13239) | reverse complement strand
ATCTCGCTGGTCAATTCACCTTGCAGATATTCTTGTTCGCTCAATCTCGACAACATGGGGTTGCTTATTATGCCTCCATCATTCGCTGAAAAAATCTCACCAAATAGGGGACAGACCACGGTTTTTTCATATGACATTTTCCATCAGATAAATAACGAGGCGGATCTCGCTGGTCAATTCACCTTGCAGATATTCTTGTTCGCTCAATCTCGACAACATGGGGTTGCTTATTATGCCTCCATCATTCGCTGAAAAAATCTTGTGCGGCCATTCAGTTAAAGCACGCGCCCAGTGTAAACCAAGTCAGGTCACTTCCCCATCTTCGCGCTGACGACGCGCTCGACGTAATCCGTGCCGCCCGGAGTGCCGGTCTTCGCCACCGCGCTCACGTCGTAGATCCAGATTGTATTTGTAGGACTTGCACCAACCTCCGACACTGCCATACGCGTGCAATACACATCGACCGCAAAGGGAGATAGTGTGCCGCCCAAGCCATTAACCGCGAATTGTGCAGCCGGCGAAGTTGCAGTGCAGCCGCCCCATTCCACACCCGGGTCTTTTGTGGAAACATGATACGCCGCCCATTCGATTCCCGCCCGCGCCGCCTGGTAGGCGCGCGAACCCATCACGTCCATCGCCGCGCTCTGGTGTTGCGTGGTGGAAAGCGTCACCGCAAAGGTGCCCAGAGCCGCAATCACCACCAGCAGGAAGATCGCGGAAACCAGGCTGAAACCGCGCTGCACTTTATACATTATCGCCATCATCATTTTCTTTTTGTCTCAATGTCCGCCGTGAAACCGATTGGGCGGCTCTTTCCTGTTGCGGGCATCATCAACTGCCGGCTCGCGTCAATCAATCCGGCAATCGCTTGGTCGTGACCGGATACCTTATGCTCCAATTCCAGCAGCTTCGCCGCCAGTGCCGTTGTAGGTCGGAAAAGCGCTGCGCTTTTCCGACCTACGAAAACCGCTACCTTTTTAGGTTCCGGCTTGTCCGGCTTAGGAGAATTCAAGATCGTCGCCGCCATGATCGCGCCGTGTTCGGTAAAAACATAAGGAAGGTAACGCCGCCCGCCACGCACAGTCTTTGAGGTCACAATTTGTGACCTCAAAGACTCATGTTCATCTTCAGTGAGTTGGGACATGAAATCTGCAGGAAACCGCTCAAGATTGCGCCTGATCGCCTGATTGAACACCTTGGTCGGCACCCCAAACAACTCGGCGAGACCGGCATCCAGCATCACCTTCTGACCACGGATCAGCAGGATACGCTGGGCAACTGACTCAACCGCGATCAGGTTTGTCGGCATCTCATTCTCCTACCCGTAATGAAACAGCGGCCTGTTTTGTTTAACCCGGATTGTCCAATAGAGCTTTCTTCAATTGTAGGAGCACGCCCTGCGTGCGATTGTTCTTTCCATTCGCGAGCAGGGCTCGCTCCTACATGGGATTTTCCGGCTAATGGATTTTTTGGAGTTAACGCAAGGCAGAGTGCATCACTCAGGCTCACGTCAGCCCCTGATTTCCACAATCTCCGTCACCGGCAGCGCCGCGATATCGCTCAGCTTTTCATTGCGCTGGGTGTTGAGGTTCGCTAGTTCAGCGATACGTGAATAGGACGCACCGACAAACATCTCACGCCCGTCGGCATCCTGGCGGCGGATGCCGAACTGAACGCGTTGCCGCTCCTCTGCAGGCAACTTGCCGAGCAGGTTCTTGGTGGCCCAGATGGCGCCGCCGCGCGCGAAGTCGGACAAGCGTGCGGCGTGGTTGATGGTGTCGCCCAGCACGGTGAATTCCACCTTGGTTTCGATGTGAAAAATGCCCAGCCATTCCTGCCCTTCGTTGAGGCCGGTATTGAGATACAACTCGTTCAGCCAGTTCTTGCGCAACTGCCATTCTTTGCTGATCCTGCGCATCGCGGCCTTCATCTCCTGCGCGCACAGCAGCGCGTTGAAGATGTAGTTGCAGTCTGGCTGCGGGAAAAAGTAGTACACCATGCCGTCGCCCACATGCTTGCCGTGGGTGCCGTAATACTTGCGGAAGATAGGCTCCATCGTGGACCATATCTGGTTGATGAGTTCGAAGTATTCCTCCGGCGGCAGTTCGGTGCAGATGCGCACCGAGTTCTGCAAGTCAGCAACCAGCACGGCGACATCCGTCAGCACCGGCAGGCGTTTCTTCAGCAGGTTGCGGATCACCTCGTCGCGCCGTTCCAATAGTCCCAGCAGGCTGTCGCTGTCGGCGTGTCCAGGCTGATAGACGAGCAGGATGCCTTCGCGGTAATAGGAGGCATAGACGTTGTAGTAGACAACCTCGCCGTTTTCCAGGCGCAGGGTAAGAGGCAGTTGCATCAGCGTACCGCCGGGGCGTGCTTCGGCCAGAGATTCCCCCTTTTGCATGACCGGAGTGTCAGCCTGGCCGGTGAGTACATCCATTAAGTTTTTGCATGAAAGGCGTCCCTTGCCCAGCAGTAGATAGAATTGCAGCAACTCTTCACGATTGGCACCACTCCTGCCCAGTCGCCCCTTGAGCAAATAGGCCAGCGCATTGCGTTCCTTGATGTCTGCGGGCAAGCGGTCAAACTCACCCAGCAACTCGGTGCGCGCAGCTTCATTGTGCCAGGTGATCTCGAAGTTGTAGTTGACCATGTAGGCGGGGAAGGGGATATGGTCAATCGTGAGCCGGAGCGGAGCGGAGCAGGCTGGCGCTGCAGGTTGGGCACCCTTGTTCTCCGCCGCGACGGGCTGCGCCGCAGATTCCTGGGTGGTGGCAATAGTGAGAGGTGCGCGAGCAGCCTTGGGCACTTGCGCCTCCGGCATCTGTAAACCATCCAGCTCCAGTTGCCGGGCAATTTCTGCCATGGCATAACCATCCTTTTTCAATTGCCGGATGCGCTCCAGGCGCGCCAACACATCGTCGGGGAAATAGCCGATCTGGCGCGCCTGGGTTGAAGCTCCCGGTTCCGGGTTCTTCACCAGCGGGCGCGGCAACAACCCCTGCGCGATGTAGTTGTTGAGCGTGGCGCGGGATATATTGGCGGCCTGCATTACCTCAAAACTGGTCAGCATAATTTAGACAGGCTAACTGTGTAATTTGGACAGTCATATACTTAACCAATTGGACAGTGNATGTCAAGAGAATTTTAACATGCAGTTGATTGNCTATCTNGTTGTNCAGANGTGATATTTAATTTTAATTACTGCCATATGGACAGTGCATTTGTCTGTCTAATATGATTNTTGATTCGCTGCATCCTNGATCACCNTGAGAAATTCATCCCCATAGCGCGCCAGTTTGCTCTGCCCGACGCCGCTGATCCGGCCCAGTTCGTCCANGCTGGCGGGGCGCTGGTTGAGGATTTCCAGCAGGGTGCTGTCGTGGAAGATGACGTAAGGCGGNACGCCCTGTTCGCGCGCGAGNTCCGTGCGTTTGGCCTTGAGGGCGAGCCACAGGCNGTCTTCNCTCGCGCCGGCAAACGGTTCGCGTGACTTTGCATTTCTTTGGGCATTTCTTTGGGCATTGCGCTCGGCGCGCTGCGCCTTGCGCTTGGCTGGGTCGGCATCGCGGCGCAGCCATACTTCCTGTTCGCCGCGCAGCACCGGGCGGGCGGCTGCGGCGAGTTTCAGGCCGCCGTAGGCTTCGATGTCGGCTTCCAGCAGGCCGCTTGCCGCCAGCTGGCGATACACGCCGCTCCATTGGGCGGGGCTGAGTTCCTTGCCGATGCCGAAGGTGGAGAGGGTTTGATGGTTGAATTTCTCGACCCGCTCGGTGGTCTTGCCGGTCAGCACGTCGGCCAAATGCCCCGCGCCGAAGCGTTGCCCGGTGCGGTACACGCAGGACAGCGCCATCTGCGCGGCCTGGGTGGCATCCCAGGTGTCCACCGGCTCCAGGCAGTTATCACACTCGCCGCAATCGCCCGGATGTTCTTCGCCGAAATAGCGCAGCACGGTTTGGTGGCGGCAGGTGGTGGATTCGCAGTAGCCGAGCAGGGCGTCCAGCTTCTGCCGCTCCAGCCGCTTGCGTTCCTCGGGGGCGTCGCCGCCGTCGATCATCTGGCGCATCGACACCACATCGCCCAGGCCGTAGGCCAGCCAGGCGTTGGCGGGCAGGCCGTCGCGCCCGGCGCGGCCGGTTTCCTGATAATAGCCTTCCATGCTCTTGGGCAGGTCGAGATGCGCGACGAAGCGCACGTTGGGCTTGTCGATGCCCATGCCGAACGCCACGGTCGCGACCATCACCACGCCTTCTTCGCGCAGGAAGCGGCTCTGGTTTTTGCTGCGCGTCGCGGCGTCCAGCCCGGCGTGATAGGGCAGCGCATCCCAGCCGCGCTCCTTCAACCACGCGGCAGTTTCCTCGACTTTCTTGCGCGACAGGCAATAAACGATGCCCGCATCGTTCGCATGTTCCGCTTCAAGAAACGCCTGTAACTGCTGGCGCGCATTGGATTTTTGCGTGACGCGGTAGCGGATGTTGGCGCGGTCAAAGCTGGAAACGAACTGGCGTGCCTGCTCCAGCGCGAGCCGTTCGACGATCTCGCCGCGCGTCGGGGTATCCGCCGTCGCGGTGAGCGCGATGCGCGGCACGGCGGGGAAGCGTTCGTGCAGCACGGTGAGCGCGCGGTACTCGGGGCGGAAGTCGTGGCCCCATTGCGAGACGCAATGCGCTTCGTCGATGGCGAACAAAGCCAGCCCTGAGGTTTCCTGAACCTGTTCCAACAAGGAGAGGAAGCCGGGCATCAGCAGGCGTTCCGGGGCGACATAGAGCAGGTCGAGCTCGCCGCGCAGCAGGCGGCCTTGCACCTCGCGCGCGGCATCGGCATTGATGCTGGAATTGAGGAAGGCCGCTTGCACACCGAGCTGAATGAGCGCATCCACCTGATCCTGCATCAGCGCAATCAGCGGCGATACCACGATACCCGCGCCCGGCCGCAGCAGCGCTGGAATCTGGTAGCACAGCGACTTGCCGCCGCCGGTCGGCATCAGCACCAGCGCGTCGCCGCCCGTCGTTACATGTTCGACGATTGCCTGCTGCTCGCCGCGAAAGGAGGCATAGCCGAATACGTCGCGCAGGATTTGCTGGGGGTTGGATGTCATCGGTAAGTCATTCTGATTTGCTGCATTACAAGCAATAATTGTAGGGTGCATTCCATGCACCAATAGCAATGGTGCATGGAATGCACCCTACGATATTTCACTTTCGATTTAAAAATGGAATAAAGCGTTCTGGTGGCGGGCATGGCAAACAGATTGGTTTCGCTTGGGAAATGATGGTATTTTAACGCGTGGCAACCACAATAGAGGAAAAGATCTTGGACCAGTCACCGGAAAATCTGCTCGAGGTCAGCGATCTCCATTTCGCATACAACAAGCGCGAGGTGCTGAAGGGTATCAGCCTCACCATTCCGCGCGGCAAGATCGTCGCCATTCTCGGGGGCAGCGGATGCGGCAAGACCACGTTGTTGCGCCATTTTGGCGGCCAGTTGCGGCCATCGAGCGGCAGCGTGAAATTCATGGGTCAAGTGGTGCATGAACTCGGCAGCGATGAGCTGTTCGAGATGCGCCTGAAAATGGGCATGATGTTCCAGGTGAGCGGGCTGTTCACCGATCTGTCGGTATATGACAATCTGGCCTTCCCGATGCGCGAACACACCGACCTTTCGGAAGAAATGATCCGCGACCTGGTGTTGATGAAGCTGCATGCGGTGGGGTTGCGCAACGCCCATAACCTGATGCCGAATGAGCTTTCAGGCGGCATGGAGCGCCGTGTGGCGCTGGCGCGGGCGATTGCCACCGACCCCGCGCTGATCATCTACGACGAGCCGTTCGCCGGACTTGACCCGATTTCGCTCAACACCATCGCGAACCTGATCCGGCGGCTGAACGATGCGCTTGGCGTGACCTCGGTGGTGGTGACCTACGACCTGTCGGAATCGCTCAAGATCGCCGATTATGTGTACTTCATCCATGACGGCGTGGTCGTGGCGGAAGGTGAGGCGGCGGAAATGCTCAATTCGAAAGACCCGTTTGTCCGCCAGTTTGTTCATGCCGAACCGGATGGCCCGGTCGCGTTTCAGTACCCGAGCCAACAGCCGTATGAGGAAGAATTGAACATCAAGGCAAAAGCAGCTTAAAAAAGCTTTCAGCCTGGCCGAACATGCTTGCGGAAGTGGTCGATCAGCCCATTGGTCGAGGCATCGTGCGCTGATATCGCAGCCGCCAGCCCCCACCCTAACCCTCCCCCGCAAGCGGGAGAGGGGACAGACGTGGAGGACACTAAACCCTTGATGTGCAGTTCCGGCAGGATTTTCCCGGCCAGTTGCTTGCCCAGCTCCACGCCCCATTGGTCGAACGGGTTGATATTCCATACCACGCCCTGCACGTACACCTTGTGCTCGTACAGCGCGATCAGCATGCCCAGCATGTGCGGGTCGAGCCGGTCGAACAGCAGGGTGTTGGTCGGCCGGTTGCCGGGAAACACCTTGTGCGGCAGCAGGGCTTCCAACGCCTCGCCATGCAAGCCTTGCACCTCCAGTTCGGCGTGCGCTTCCTCGGCGGTCTTGCCGAGCATCAGGGCTTCGGTCTGCGCGAAACAGTTTGCCAGCAATATGGCGTGATGCTCGCCGATCGGGTTGTGGCTGTGCAACGGGGCCAGGAAATCCGCCGGGATCAGGCGCGTACCCTGGTGCAGGAGCTGGTAGAAAGCATGCTGGCCGTTGGTGCCGGGCTCGCCCCATATCACCATGCCGGTGTCGTAATCCACCGTGTTGCCGTCGCGATCGACGCGCTTGCCGTTGCTTTCCATCTCCAGTTGCTGCAGATAGGCGGGGAAGCGGTGCAGGTATTGGTCATAGGGAAATACGGCGTTTGAACCCGCACCGAAGAAGTTGCCATACCAGACGCCGAGCAGCCCCATCAGTACCGGGATGTTCTTCTCCAGCGGCGCGCTGCGGAAGTGCTCGTCCATCGCGTAAGCTCCGTCCAGCAATTCCTCGAAGCGGTCCATGCCGATGTACAGCGCAATCGGCAGGCCGATGGCCGACCATAACGAATAACGCCCGCCGACCCAGTCCCAGAACTCGAAGACGTTTTCCGGATTGATGCCGAATTCGCCGGTGGCCTTGAGATTGGTGGAGACGGCGGCGAAATGTTTTGCCACGGCCTGGCTGACATCTATCTTGGCACCGAGTTTTTCGACCAGCCAGGCGCGCGCCGAGCGCGCATTGGTCAGGGTTTCCTGGGTGGTGAAGGTCTTCGAGCTGACGATGAACAGCGTGGTCTCCGCATCGAGTTTCTTCAGCGTTTCGGCGAGATGCGTGCCGTCCACGTTGGAGACGAAATGCGCGCGCAGCTGCGGGTTTGAGTAGGGTTTGAGGGCCTCGCACGCCATCAGCGGGCCGAGGTCGGAGCCGCCGATGCCGATGTTGACGATGTCGCTAATCTGCTTGCCGGTATGCCCGCAATGCTCGCCGCCGCGCACCGCAGCGGAGAAGCATCGCATCAGTCCCAGCACGCGCCGCACATCGGGCATGACATCCTTGCCGCCCACATATATCGGACGTTCGGAGCGGTTGCGCAGCGCGGTATGCAACGCGGCGCGCTGCTCGGTGGAGTTGACTTTTTCGCCGCCGAACATGCGCTTGATCCATGCAGGAAGTTCAGCCTGCTCGGCCAATGCCCCCAGCAATCTGACGGTTTCCTCGTCGATGCGGTTCTTGGAGTAATCGAACAGCAGACCGCCGAGTTGCAGCGAGAATTTGCCGAAACGCGCCGGGTCGTCCTGAAACATACGGCGCATCTGAACAGGCTCGATCGCGGCATGGTGCGCCTTGAGCGCTTGCCAAGCCGGGGATGATGTTAGTTTTGACATGATAATCAGTTCAGATCGACGACAAAACGGTTTGTAGGGGCGATTCACGAATCGCCCTTGGTTTTGGGCAATTCATGAATTGCCCCTACGGTTTTACCACTGGCACCAGGATCACCCCCGCGAGCGGCGGCAGCACGATCTCGGCGGAGCAGGGCAACCCCATCCAGGGAATCGGTTCTGCCTGGATCAGCCCGGCATTGCCGAGGTTGCTGCCCGCGTAATATTTCGAATCGCTGTTCAGCGCTTCGCGGTATTGCGCCTGCGCCGGCAGGCCGATACGGTAGCGTTTGCGCGGCACGGGAGTCAGGTTCAACGCGACAACGGCAATCGAGCCGTCGCGCGCGCGCCGCTGATAGGACAGCACCGATTTCTCCGCATCGTTGCAGTCTATCCAGTCAAAGCCCTCATGCTGGAAGTCCAATTCATGCAGCGCGGGCAGTCTGCGATAGAGCTGGTTGAGGTCGTGGGTCAGATTCTGCATGCCGCGATGGTATTCCTGTCCGAGCTGCCACCATTCCAGTTCCCATTTCGATTGCCACTCGCGTCCCTGGGCGATTTCGTTGCCCATGAAGTTGAGTTTCTTGCCCGGGCTGGTCATCTGGTAGGTCAGCAGCAGGCGCAGGTTGGCGAACTTCTGCCACGCGTCGCCGGGCATCTTGGACAGCAGCGAGCCCTTGCCGTGCACCACTTCGTCGTGCGAGAACGGCAGCACGAAGTTTTCAGTGTAGGCGTAGAGCTGGCCGAAAGTGAGCTGGTTGTGGTGATAGCGGCGATGCACCGGCTCATGGCGGAAATAGCTCAGCGTGTCGTTCATCCAGCCCATGTTCCACTTGACCGAGAAACCCAGCCCGCCAAGATAAACAGGGCGCGACACACCCGGCCAAGCGGTGGATTCCTCGGCAAAGGTCAACGCGCCGGGGAATTCCTCATGCACCATGATGTTCATCTCGCGCAGGAAATCCACCGCTTCGAGGTTCTCGCGCCCGCCGTATTTGTTCGGGATCCATTCGCCTTCCTTGCGCGAATAGTCCAGGTACAGCATCGAGGCGACCGCATCCACGCGCAGGCCGTCGAAGTGAAATTCGGCCAGCCAGAAGTGCGCGCTGGACATCAGGAAGCTCTTCACCTCGTTGCGGCCGTAATTGAAGACATGCGTGCCCCATTCCTGATGGAAGCCGAGGCGCGGGTCTTCATGCTCATACAGCGCGGTGCCGTCGAAACGCGACAGCGACCAGTCATCCTTGGGGAAGTGCGCCGGCACCCAGTCGAGAATCACGCCGATGCCGGCCTGATGGCAGCAATCGACGAAATGGCGCAACTCGTCCGGCGAGCCGAAGCGGCTGGTTGGCGCGAAATAGCCGGTGGCCTGATAGCCCCAGGATTCGTCCAGCGGGTGTTCGGAAATCGGCAGCAGCTCGATATGCGTATAGCCCATCCCCTTGACATAGGGAACGAGGTCGGTGGCCAGCTCGCGCCAAGTGTAGAAACGCCCGTCGGGATGGCGTTTCCACGAACCGGCATGCACTTCGTAGATGTTGATCGCGCCGTGCAGCCAGTCCCATTGCGCGCGCTGCTCCATCCATTCGTTGTCCTGCCAGCGGTGCCGGTTGGGCGGCGCGGCGAGGGCCGCCGTGCCGGGACGCAGTTCGTAGCCTTGCGCATAGGGATCGGTCTTGGTCAGAAGCTGTCCGGTGTCGCGGTTGCGGATCTCGTAGCGGTGCAGCGCATGTTGCAGAATTTCGGGGATGAACAATTCCCACACACCGCTGGAGCCATGCGAGCGCATCGGATGCACGCGGCCATCCCAGCCGTTGAATTCGCCCACCACGCTGACGCGCTCGGCATTCGGCGCCCAGAGGGCAAATCTGACACCTTTCACGCCATTGATTTCAACCGCATGTGAACCGAGCATCCGGTAGCCCTGGCGCAGCTTGCCTTCGCCGAACAGGTACAAATCTTCCGGGGAAATATGCGGCGGAAACTGGTAGGGATCGAAAACTTCATGGGTCGCGCTGCCATAGTGCATACGCAGGCGATAAGGGCGGGAGGGTTCGCTGTTGCCGCGCCATTCAAATACCCCGGCGGGGTGAATGCGTCTGAGCGCGGCGCCCTCGGCATTGTTCAGCAGGTCAACATCGGTGGCGTAAGGTTCATATACCCTGACAACCCACTCCGCTTCTTCACGATGCAGACCGAGCAAGCCAAATGGATCATGGAGACGAGCTTGCAGCAGCGATTCGATTGGCCTATTCACCTGTTCCACCATTGTTCTTGTCTAGTGGGGCGATTGTAAACGATAATGACTGCGCGACAACAGGGTAAATAAAGGGAGCGCATAATGAAAGCCGAACCGGGATACCTGCAAAAAAAATATCATCTCGCCACAGGTGAATTTGCATCACGTTTTGTCAGCCGCATCACCAAGAATACCTATGCGATGGTGCTGGCCGGCGGCCGCGGCAGCCGCCTGTATCAACTGACCGATTGGCGCGCCAAACCGGCCGTTCCGTTCGGCGGCAAGTTCCGCATCATCGATTTCGTGCTGTCCAACTGCGTGAATTCCGGTATCCGCCATATTGGCATTGCGACGCAATACAAGTCGCACAGCCTGATCCGGCACATCCAGCGCGGCTGGTCTTTTTTGAGCGGCCAGTTCGGCGAATCCATCAACCTGCTGCCTGCGCAACAGCGCGTCAGCGAAGAACACTGGTATCAGGGAACCGCCGATGCGGTATACCAAAACATTGATATCCTGCGCGAGGCCGACCCTGATTTCGTATTAATCCTGGCCGGAGATCATGTCTATAAAATGGACTACGGCAAGTTGCTCGCATTCCATGTTGAAAACAAAGCCGACATGACCGTCGCCTGCCTGGAAGTACCGGTGGCCGATGCGACTGCGTTTGGCGTGATGGGCGTGGACGAGCATGCCCGCGTCGTAAAGTTCGACGAAAAACCTGCAAACCCTACTTGCATTCCCGACAAGCCGGACAGGTCGCTGGCCAGCATGGGTATCTATGTGTTCAACACGCGCTTCCTCTTTGAGCAGCTGATACGCGATGCCGATGATCCGCATTCCAGCCACGATTTTGGCAAGGATTTGATCCCGTATATGATTTCAAAGTATCGGGTGTTTGCGCAAAGTTTCGAGCACAGCTGCGTGGGGATGGGTGACTGCAAAGAGCCCTATTGGCGCGACGTGGGCACCATCGATGCCTACTGGGAAGCCAATATGGAGCTGACCAAGGTCATCCCCGACCTGAATATGTACGATCAGGAATGGCCGATCTGGACGCATCAGGAGCAGTTGCCGCCGGCCAAGTTTGTGTTCGACGATGATGGCCGGCGCGGCATGGCTATCGATTCACTGGTTTCCGGCGGATGCATTATCAGCGGCTCGACGGTACGCCGCTCGTTGCTGTTCTCCGATGTGCATGTCGATGAGTATTGCAACATCGAAGATTCGGTGCTGCTGCCCAAGGTAAGTGTTGGATGCCATGTCACGCTGAAGCGCGTCATCGTGGACAAGAGTTGCAAGATTCCCGACGGGCTGGAAGTCGGGGTCAATCCGGAAGAAGATCGCAAGCGCTTCAATGTCAGCCCGAATGGCGTGACGCTCATTACCCCGGAAATGCTCGGACAGAAGGTTCACAGTCTCCGTTGATTCGAAAAACATGATTTCCCGGAAACATGCGGCTTCCTTATGAAAAAACCCGTTGATCTGGTTTTTCTCTGGCACATGCACCAGCCGGATTACCGCGATTATTCCAGCGGCGATTTCGTGCTGCCGTGGACCTATTTGCATGCGATCAAGGATTACACCGACATGGCTTATCACCTGGAGCGGCACCCCAAAGTGCGCGTCGTGGTGAATTTCGTGCCGGTTTTGCTCGACCAGGTGGAAGACTATGTGGACCAGTTTGCCACCGGGCAGTTGCGCGACCCCTTGCTGCGCCTGCTGGCGCATGAAGACACCCGCGATCTACAGCCGGAACAGCGTCAATTGGCTATCGATGCGTGCTTCCGCAGCAATCACACCAGGATGATCGCACCCTATCCGGCATACAAGCGCCTGCTGGGATTGTTCAACAGCTTGCAAGCGGAAGGGGAGGTCGCGCTGTCCTATCTGTCCGGCCAGTATATGGCCGACCTGCTGACCTGGTATCACCTGACCTGGTGCGGCGAGAGCGTGCGCCGTGAACATGCCCTGGTGGCGCAGCTGATGAGCAAGGCCGAGGGATTCAGCTATGAAGACCGCAAGCAATTGCTCGATTTCATCGGCGAATTGATTGCCGGCATCATTCCGCGCTATCGCAAGCTGGCCGAATCGGGGCAAATCGAGATATCCGCCACGCCGCATTACCACCCGCTGGCTCCGCTGCTGATCGATTTTGCCAGCGCCAAGGAGGCCATGCCAGATGCGCCATTGCCCAACTCCCCGCATTATCCCAAGGGTCGGCTGCGCGTGACTGCGCATGTCCGGCTGGCGAAGAAAAGCCATCGCGAACGTTTTGGTGCCGAACCGCAAGGAATGTGGCCGGCCGAGGGATCGATTTCCTCGGAAACGCTGGAAGTGCTGGCTGCCGAGGGCTGCCGCTGGACTGCCAGCGGCGAGAGCGTGCTGGTTAACAGCCTGCGCCAAACGCAGCATGCCGTTCCGGCGCGTGCCCAATATTTGTACCGGCCTTATCATTTGGAGAAGGGCGGCGATGGTCTGCAATGTTTCTTCCGCGATGACCGTTTGTCTGACCTGATCGGTTTTGAATATTCACGCTGGCACGGCAAAGACGCCGCGCATCATTTTGTCGATCAAGTCGCGAGCATCGCGCAACATGCCGCAGAAGATGAAACGCCCGTNGTGAGTGTGATCCTCGATGGCGAAAACGCCTGGGAATATTATCCCTACAATGGTTTCTATTTTATTGATGAGCTTTATNCGGCTCTCGAAACCCATGANCAGATACGNACCACCACTTACNGCGATTANCTCAANAANCAAANNATGNCCCNNNCNNCNGNTGNCNATGCNCGNGCCNANAGCCTNGGAANTATCGTTGCGGGGAGCTGGGTTTATGGCAATTTCTCAACCTGGATAGGCTCGCCTGACAAGAATCGCGCATGGGATCTGCTGTGCGTCGCCAAGCAGAGCTTCGATATGGTCATGTCCAGTGACCGGCTCAGTCCGGCCGAACAGGCAGCGGCCGAAAGGCAGCTTTGCTCTTGCGAAAGCTCCGACTGGTTCTGGTGGTTTGGCGATTACAACCCTGCACATTCGGTAGCCAGCTTCGATCGCCTGTTCCGCCACAACCTGACCGAATTGTACCGCCTG
>C687J13239_1000941_pt1 | contig 13223 bp, 8 predicted proteins | sample RifGroD2_FD_13239 | JGI IMG/M metagenome (IMG submission 13239) | reverse complement strand
AAGCCCGCTGGCCTGGTAACGATCAAATATCTTCTCAAACTGTTGTAATGTCCACATATTATTTTTTGCGGGCAAATATAGCAAGGATCAAAAGTTAAAATAGGACGGGGTTTACCGAATGCTTACATCAGTTCCTGGCTCAAAAAAATATGTTATTACAAATTAAAATAATAATATTGATATATTTCTTATTTTTATATTTTTTAAATTCATCATGAAAAGTGATCGTTTTCAGGGATATATATAGATAAATATTGAATTTTAGCGTGAGTTAAATAGAGCGAGCTATGAATATATATAAAAAAATACTATATACTAAAAAAGAGAGGACGAATCACTCTGTGCGTGATTCATCCTCTCCTGAAAACTTTACAGCTAACTGTTAGTCAGCTGCTGGAAATGCTCTTTGTTTGTTCAGTACCAGATAAACGATTGGCAGAATACCAATGGTATTGAAAATGGCCAAACAGATAAACCAGGCCAGATGATTGTTCCGGGCTGCTTTCCAGAGTGCGATCAGCTTCATCACCGAGTCGAACAGGGCCAGTATGACGATCACGATAATCAGCCAGACAGGAAGATCGGACAAGCTTTGCATACTCATAATTAATTTAAGAACAACAACTACCTCACTGAAAATTTATAGATACACCGGCTGGTGTACTTTTCACCCGGTTTCAGATAAGGTGATGGCCAATCGGCTTTGTTGGGTGAATCGGGATATTTCTGTGTCTCCAGACAGATGGCGTTGCGTTTAGCATATACGGCACCATTCTTTCCGGTTACGGTACCATCGAGGAAGTTACCTGTATAAACCTGTACGCCCGGTTCGTCGGTATAAACGTCCAGAACAATACCTGTTGCAGGAGAGTAAACGGTGGCAGCTACCTGCGTCACATCGCCTTTGGTGTTCAGCACCCAGTTGTGGTCGTACCCGTCGCCGTTCTTCAACTGTGCATAATCGTAGTCGTTAATCCGTGCACCAATGGCTGCTGGTGTCCTGAAATCCATCGGTGTACCCTCTACCGGGCTAATCTCGCCGGTGGTCATAAAGGTGTCGTCCACCGGAGTAAACGCATCGGCATGGATGGTGAGCGAGTCGTTGAGGATGGTGTTGTTTCCATCGCCGCTCAGGTTGAAGTAGGAGTGGTTGGTCAGGTTTACCACGGTCTCCTTATCGGTTGTGGCTTCATATTGCAGGTCGATGGCATTGTCGTCGGTCAGCGTCATGGTCACTTTCATGTCGAGGTTGCCAGGGAAGTTGGCTTCACCATCTTTTGAGAGATAACTGAACACCACGGTCTGGTTGTTGATCTGCTCTGCTTTGAACACTTTCTTGTCGAACCCTTCAGGACCACCGTGCAGTGTGTGGCCGAAGTTGTTCTGTGGCAGTTGATATTCCACCCCTTCCACCATAATCTTCCCGTTGGCGATCCGGTTGCCGTAACGGCCGATTGTCGCTCCAAAGTTATTGTTCACATTCACGTAATCATCAACATTGTTGAATCCGAGGACCACATCTTTCATGTTGCCATCCCTGTCGGGCACCATCACAGATACAATGCGTCCGCCATAATTGGTCAGTACAACCTCAACACCGTTGGCATTCGTCAGTACATACAGATTGGTGGAATCACCGTTTACCACCGATTGAAAATCACTCTTTTTCAGTCCCGAGAGTGTAGCCTGCTCCGCGGGAGCTTCCTTTTGTTTTTGGGTACATGCGGCTATAGCAACGATTGCCAGCAGCAGGATCAATTGATTCAGTCTCATAATTTTTCAAATTTATATTTAAAGTTTGTCCGGAACGCTCTTCTTTTCACAAATTTACATGATTTCTTTTTTAAAAACGCACAAACCGTTAAAAATATCTCCCAACCCGGTAGGAAAACGTTGTGTCGGCGTGGATCATATTGGATGATAAAAGCACGACCAGACTAAAAAACAGGTCTGTCAGCCTTGAGTGAAGGAGTACCTCCTGCAATATAGGGCCAGTCGTTCTCCCAGCGAACCTGATCCAGCATCAGCACGCGTCCTTTGGGATTGTCCACGGAAACTGCGTGATAAAAGATCCAGTCCTTTCCTTTTGAGTCCTGTACGATCTCGGAATTGTGTCCCGTACCCACGAACTGCTCGTTTTTTCCGATGACCACCTCGTGATGATTATCCATCATCGACCGTCCCTGTTTGTCGAGATAAGGGCCGAAAAGATCTTTGGATCGTCCCACAACAGTGGTGTAAGTGCTCTTCAATCCTTCGCAGCAGGACCCGATGGAAGCGAACATATAATAAAATCCGTTCCGTTTGTGAATATAAACTCCTTCATAGGCCGTTCCTGCCACTTGCCGCTTCTCCGCGCCCGGTTTCAGGGAGAGACCGTCGTCCGACAGTTCAATGGCATACAATCCGCGAAAGCTCCCCCAAAAAAGATACTTTTTACCGCCTTCTTCGATATAAAACTGATCGATGGAATTCTTTACATCAATCTCGTTGCTGCGGAAAAGTTTTCCCTGGTCGGTGAAGGGTCCCTCTGGTTTGTCGGCGATAGCCACACCTATACCACAGGTCCACTCCCCTCCCCAGACCGACATGGAGTAGTAGAGCACATACCTACCGTTGACATAATTGATATCCGGAGCCCACAGTCCGCCACGGGGTTCAAACGTAGGACGTGTTTCATCGGTGAAAGCGGTTCCCACCAGCTCCCAGTTTATCAGATCCTTGGATCGATGGATGGGCGTGTTTTTTATATCCTCCGTGGCATAAAGATAATAGTTCCCATCTCCTGCTTTAATGATTGTGGGATCAGGCAGACTGTAGTTAACGACAGGATTTTTATAGGTATTCCCTGTTTCAACAGGCTTCCCTGCAGGCAGCTCCTGCGTTTTACACGAGAGGAACAGCAAGGGGAAGAAGAGTAGCGAAAAAAAGTGTATCATATGTTGTAAGTTCTTTGATAAGACAAAAAAACAGGCTCTCTCAACTGTCGTGCAGATGAGAGAGCTGATGCATTGCTATTCTGTTTTGCAAGAGACGAGTGTGTTCACAGTAAACAGGGAAAAGCTAATCGTTCAGGATATTGCAAATTTCCTGATTCACCTTTTTCACCCTTGCTTCGTCTACTTTTACCAGTTTGCGGTCGTAGGTCATCAACCCGTTCACCTCCACCTCCACGTCAGTCGTCTGGGTATACACTGCTGCAGAGAATCCCTGACGAATAAGTTGTTTCAGTTGCTCGGCATACTTTATGTACTCATCGGTCACTTCCTTTGAACTGTTGAACTGCACATAACCCCAGTTGCGGTTGGGTTCCCAGAGGTGTTCCTTGTTGGCCCAGCCAATGCCTCCATACTCACCCAATACCGTGGCACGCTGTGCATCATACAAATAGAGCTGCGGTGCGGGATACTGATGCAGATCGAGCATATCACCTACGGGATAATGGTTTCCACCACTGGCAGGATTTACCAGACGGGAAGGATCATATTGTTTGGTCCATTCAGTAATCTCGATGGTCTTAAATTGTCCCCATGCTTCATTAAAAGGTACCCATACGCCGATTGAAGGATAGGAATAGAGATAATCCATGATCTCTTTCCACTCTTTGCGGTAATTGGCTTCCGATTCTGCAGTACGCATGCTCTCGGGACCTTTGAAATAATTACGGCTGTCCCATCCCGGACCTCTGTCACCGTTGGGCATATCCTGCCATACAATGATGCCATGGCGGTCACAATGGGTGTACCAGCGTGCCGGTTCCACTTTCACATGCTTGCGGATCATGTTAAATCCAAAATCCTTGGTTTTGATGATGTCATATTCCAACGCTTCATCGGTGGGAGCGGTATAGAGTCCGTCGGGCCACCATCCCTGATCGAGCGGACCGAACTGAAACAGGTCTTTGTTGTTCAGCTGGAGACGTACAATTCCTTTGTCGTCACGATGGGTAGAATACTTGCGCATGGCAGCATAACTTTCTACCTTGTCCAATTGTCTGGATCCGTTCCAGAGTACCACTTCCACATCATAGAGGAAAGGGCTGTCGGGCGACCACAACTTCACATTCTCCGGCATGATAATCTCCACAGGCTGATTGTTGATGGCCTGGGATGAAGCAATCACCTTTCCCTCTTCCATGATTTTTACCTCCACCTTTTGTGTCGGCGAAACCATGTTTGTAAGCGCTTGTACTTTCAGCGTGTTGTTGTCGATATTGGGTGTTATCTTGAGATCTTCAATATAAGTTTCCGGAACAGGCTCCAGCCAGACCGTCTGCCAGATACCTGTAACGGGTGTATACCAGATACCTTCGGGTCTGTTCACCTGCTTGCCGCGGGGCTGATATCCCTGGTCGGTAGAATCCCACACCTTTACCACAAGGCTGTTTTTACCGTTGACCAGTGCCGGGGTAATGTCAAAAGAGAATGGTGTATAACCACCGGTATGTTGACCCACTTTCACATCATTCACCCACACATCGGCTTTCCAATCTACAGCGCCAAAATGCAGCAACACCTTGTTGTTTTTCCATTTGGAGGGAACCTCAAATTCACGTTGATACCACAGTTCGTTGTCTCTGCCAACATGCTTCTGAACGCCCGAGAGACTCGATTCAATGGCGAAAGGCACCAGGATGTCTCCCTCAAAACCAGTCGGTTTTTGTTTACCGACAGGCTGTAAGGCGTATTTCCAGAGTCCGTTCAGGTTTTGCCATTCGGCACGCTCCATAATTGGTCTTGGATATTCGGGCAACACGTTATTGACATCGATTTCGGTTGCCCAGCGGGTTTTGATTTTGTCTCCTGCCGGCTGCCATTGGGCCGCAAGATTGAAAGTTAAAAGTAATGTAAATAATAAAGTAACAATTGTTCTCATAAAAAATATTTTAGGGTTTATATCTTTTCATATATATTCATGGGTATAACTTTTTAACATACTCATTTCATACGATAATATTTAATTTTTTACATTAAGGTCGTATGGAACTCGCTTTAATCATGTACTTGTGTGATAATAATTATCATGCTCGTTTCATACTACGAAAATACCCGCAATTCGTCAATTTTTTTACGAAATATTCGTCAAAAAGTAGCAATTTCCTCTCAAAGTTATTTTTGTTCCTGAAAATCCTTCGGGAGCAGGCCGAATTGCTGTTGAAAACACTTTGCAAAATAAGAAGGAGAGTTAAATCCTACCATATAGCAGATTTCATTTATTTTATAATCGTCCTGCTTTAATAGCTGGGCTGCTTTCTTGAGTCGTTCTACCCGAATGTATTCATTGGGCGTCAGGTCCAATACCCCTTTTACTTTCCGATAGAAACTGGCCCGGCTCATGTTAAATCGTTCCGCCATATCTTCTACATTGAAATCAGATTCAGACAGACTTTCCTGTATCACTTCATTGAGTTTTCTAATAAACGCCTCATCAGATTTGTTTAAAGCAACCGTGGCAGCACCGATGAAAGGGTTTTTGAGAAATGACTCCCGAAGTTTTTCCCGACTCTGAAGCAGATTTTCAATCCTCGCCAGTAGTACTTCCACTGAAAATGGTTTTTCAAGATAAGCATCTGCCCCCAACTCATACCCCTGCACCTTGGATTGGGCCATCACTTTGGCAGTAAGCAAGATAACCGGAATATGACTGAATTCCACATCCGATTTTACATTGTGCGTGAATTCGAAACCATCCATTTCGGGCATCATCACATCGGTAACAATCAGGTTTACTGTCGATGTCCTGAGTAGTGCCATGGCCTGAACGCCATTTTCTGCTGTCAATATATGATAATGAGCCGACAGAAATTTTGCTTCAAACTGTAGCAGTTCCACATCGTCATCCACCAACAACAGGGTAGCTTCTTTTCTTGGTACTCCGGCAACCTTGTCAATCCGGATTTCTTTAATTTCCTGTTCCTGCATGGCTGTCTCTTTATGGACGACATCTCCGACTGGTAGTTTCAAGAGAAACCGGTTATAATGGTCATCGTTCACGAGCGACAGGGAGCCTCCGTGCAGTTCTGCCAATGAACTTGCCAGTGCCAGCCCTATCCCTGTCCCCGAAACCCTGTTTTCCCGATCGGAATCTATCTGCACAAAAGGTTTGAAAATCTCTTCTTTATATGCTGGGGGTATCAGTTCTCCATCATTCTCGATAAGCAAATAAAACTCCTTTCTCTGATTTTCTTTTATTGTTGCTTCCATTCTGACAAAACAATCACTGTACTTCAAAGCATTGTTTAACAGATTACTGATAATCTTCAAAAAAGCTTCCTTGTCAAGTTGTACAAGCATATCCTGGTCAGGCAATTCTACTTCCAGGTTAATTTTTTTGTGTTTGGCCAGCGGTGTGAAACGGAGTATGGTTTCCCTGATCAGCTCCGACACATTTTGGGTTTGAAGATTTAACAAATATGCTTCGGACTCTGTCTTTCGGAAATCAAGCAGCTGATTGGTCAGATTGAGCAGTCTGCCCGTATTTTTACTCATTATCTGCAAATTATCCTTCACACTGTCCGATACCTCCTCCGTCAGCAACACATGATCGAGCGGTGCTTTTATCAAAGTGAGCGGTGTACGGATCTCATGGGCAACATTGGTAAAAAAATTGATTTTCGACTGATAAAGTTCCCTCTCTTTCTGTTGTTCAAACTCTCTCATCTTCACGCGTTGTCTGAGCCTGCTTCGCATAGTCAGGTAACGCGTTAGAAGATACAATCCAGTCAAGAAAAGTAAGATGTAAATCAAATAGGCCCATCCGTTTAACCAAAAGGGCGGTTTTATTCTGATGGAAAGCGTTTTTACATTTCTGACAGGTTCTTTTCGATCTTCTCCTGCAATTCCCAGCATGAGTTTATAGTTACCTGGCTTTAAGTTTGAATAGATAATTGTTTGACTATTCCGGGCCGGAATCCAGGATTTGTCGAATCCCTGCAGAATATAAAAAATCTGATCCGTATCGGCTCCGGAATAATTCAACCGGGCAAATTCTACACTCAGTGAGTTCTGATGATAGGGCAGACTCACTGCATCGGTATACATCAAACTTTGTTTTAGTGGAGAGTTACTATCAAAAGGATTTATTCTTGAATTGTTTACAAAAAGATCTGTAAAAATAAGTGGTGTACTCCACCGGCTCTCTTTCAAACCGGAAGGATCGAAACGCACAAAGCCATCCAAAGATCCAAAATAAATTACACCCTCTCTGGTTTTAAAACTTGATTTATAATTGAATTGATTTGTCTTTAAACCATTGTTGACCGTATAGTTTTTAAAGGTTCTATTGTCATGATCGAAACGCACAAGTCCGGAATTGGTAGAAAGCCACAAGATACCTTCTTCGTCGTCCACAATCTGATATACCACGTCGTTGGGTAATCCGTGCGAACTATTGAAGGTTGAAAATGTTTCCCTTTCCCTGTCAAAAAGTCCAAAACCGCCTCCCTGTGTAGCAATCCACAATCGACCTTTACCGTCTTCATACAGGGCCGTTGTTTTATTGTAGGGTAAGCTTCCCGGATCGGAGGGATCATGCACAAAAACTGTCCATGTTTGCGAGGCAGGATTAAATCGGTAAAGCCCGTTCAAAAAAGTGGATATCCATATGAAGCCATGGCTGTCCTCGAAGATATTCAGAATTGACATCCCCTTTAACTTCTCAACCCGACTGAACTGATTGTTCTCCTCATCGTAAATGTCCACCCCCGAGAGGGTACCTACCCATAATACTCCCTGCCTGTCTTTACATAAAGCAAACGTACTGTTTTGGCTGATAGAATGCGGATCATCGGAATGAGTATATACAACCATTTTCCCTGTTTTCATATTATACCGGTGAAGTCCTTTTGAAAACGCACCTATCCACAAATCATCCCCATCGTTATATAAAGCGTGAATATTGGTATATAATGATCTCAGAGGAGGAGGTAGCGGTAGAAAGGACCCGGCAACAGGATCAAAAAGATGAAGGCCGCCATCTTCTGTACCAATCCATATTTTTCCGTTTGGAGCGGCACAAAATTCTCTGACACGCTTGCCTTTCAACCTATCTATACCTGCTATACCTGCCAGAGGATAAAACAAATCGAAGTTGTTTTGCTGATTGGAATAATAATCTACCCCTCCAAAATAAGATCCCACCCATACTCCGCCATCCCGGTCTTTTAAAATTGAATATATCGCATTATCTGACAATGTGCCAGGCAACAACTCGTCGTGTCTCAAATTGATCACTTCTTCCGTATCGGAATGATAAATATAAATGCCCGATTCTGTACCTATCCAGAGAGTATTGGGATCAATTCTTTCTATACATCGGACAAAAACAGGATCACCGTGCTCATCCTTATCCAACAACACCCGATGCGTTTTATTGATCGTATTGATTGCAATGAGCCCCTTTTGTGATGTAGCCACAAGCAAAATATTGCCTGGATCAGGAAAGACATCTGATATCTCACCGGCATTATACATGAATGTTTCCTCATCCTCCAGATTGAATCGGGATATTTCCTTTGTTTGTTTATTGATATGAAGAAAAGGCGATGAGTAAGGAAATACCCAGACACCTTTGTTGTTATCAGGGCATAAACTGATCATTTTCAGACCATCTTTCACAAGAGGAATGGCAAAAAAGTAAAGTTCCTTCTTTTCCATTGCATAATGAAAGATACCCTTACCCTCGACCGACATCCAGATATCGCCGTCTTTATCGGCCACCATTTCCGAAACAACCCCACTCACGGAATCATTATCCGCAGTGATGGTGTTAAATCGATGGAACTCTTCGCGGTAAATATCATAGATGTATACCCCCTCTTCTGTAGCAACCCAAATATTGTCATTCCTGTCCTGCAGTATGCGATGAAAAACATTGTCATTGAGTTTTCCTTCAGGAAAAAATTTAAAAATGACAAACTTTTTACCATCAAACCTGTTTAACCCGTCTTTGGTTCCAAACCACATGAACCCCTGGTTATCCTGAAAAATAGATCGTACCGTATTTTGCGACAGTCCGTTATTGATATTATAATGCTTAAAAGAATAATTGGGATTACCGTAAAATGTTAAGCTGTTCAGAAAAAAGAACCCTGAAAGCAAAACAAGGAAAGGAATCAGTCTCGTTATTTTAAAATTCATCTGTTGATTGCAGCCTCCTGCGCTTTTTATTTATCAAATGAAACCGAAAAGGGTAAATCGTTTCGTGCCATATTGTGTTTTTCCGGCTGATCGTCCATCATCAGGGACAATGTTCCTCCATCGGCAATATCCTCGTATCTGATAAAGTTTTTGGAATACTTTTCACCATTCAACGTGGCAGATTGTATGTACACATTTTGTTCATTGTTGTTCTTTGCATCAATCACAAACTGCTTTCCATCTTCCAGTGTGATGGTTGTTTTTTTAAATAGAGGACTGCCCAATACATACTGATCGGTTCCGGGACAAACACTGTAAAAGCCCAGTGCACTCAAAACATACCACGAGGAAGTCTGTCCCTGGTCCTCATCACCGGGATAACCGCTTTCGGTAGCATTATACAAGCGCCGCATCACTTCCCTAACTTTTTGCTGTGTCTTCCAGGGGACACCGGCATAATTATACAGATAGATCATGTGTTGTATGGGTTGATTGCCATGGGCATACTGCCCCATCTCTGCCATCTGCATCTCCGTCATTTCATGAATCTTATATCCGTATGTTCCCACATTTACCGTATTGGGAACTGAAAAAACAGAGTCGAGTTTCGCGACGAACCGCTCATTACCGCCCACAAGATCAATCAAACCCTGCACGTCGTGAAAAACAGACCACACATAATGCCAGGCATTTCCCTCGGTATAAGGACCTCCCCATTCAAAGGGATCGAAGCCGGGAACCCATTTCCCATTTTTATCGCGTCCGCGCATAAAACCTGTTCCGGCATCGAATAAGTTCCTGTAATTATACATCTGGCGGGAAAACAGTTCTTCATAAAACGATTGACCCGTCATTTTTGCCAGACTATATCCACAGAAATCATCGTAGGCATATTCCAATGTTTTGGCGGTAGCTTCCCCATATTCGGGATAAGGAACATATCCCTGCGTGAAATATTCCTTCCAGCCATGACGTCCATTTGAAGGTCCCCATGGCCCTTTATTTGTTGCTTCATGATAGTATGCCTGCAATGCTTTGTCGGGATCGAACGTGTGGATGCCTTTTGCCCATGCATCTGCAAACAAGGAAATGGCATGATTGCCTATCATACTGCCCCCTTCTCCGGGGAACGACCAGGAGGGCAGCCAGCCGCATTGGTCATATGCATCGAGCATGGAGGCAACATATCGGCCATGCATGTCGGGATACAATAATGCATTCAGTGGAAACTGTGCACGGAAAGTATCCCAGAAACCGGTGTCGGTAAACATAAACCCTTCGTGTATTTTTCCGTCATAAGGACTGTAGTAATAAGGGTTTCCATTTTGATCTATCTCATAGAATTTGCGTGAGAAAAGGCTTGCACGGAAAAAACAGGAATAAAAAGTCGCTTTGTCTTCTTCATTGTCTCCTTCAACCAGTATACGATGTAAGTGATCGTTCCATGTTTTCCATGCTGCGTTTTTTGTCTGTTCGAGTGTTCTGAACTGACCCAGCTCTTTTGACAGGTTTAATCCCGCCTGCTCTATGCTGATGTATGAAGAAGCAGTTTTAATCTGTACCTTTACACCCGGATCAAACTCAACCCAGGCACCCACTCCTTTACCTTCACCTGTTGTTTCCAATATATGGTTCTTGTTGTCGGTATTCTCCCAGATACCATAGCGTCGAATGGGCTGATCGAATTGAATCACGAAATAATTTTTAAAATTTTCCGGGATATAATGACCGTTGCGCACGTATCCCACGATCTTATTTTCACCCGGAATAATTTCCACTCCGCTCATGCCGGTATAACCGTCCAACACGACAAAGGAAGGTTTTCCTTTGGGAAAAGAAAAACGGATATGTGCTCCACGCTCCACGGGTGAAATTTCCGTGGTAATACCATTTTCCAGCAAAACCTTATAATAGTTGGGTTTTCCTGTCTCCTGCGCGTGGCGGAATTTGGCTGCCCTGTTATACTGGTCGAGTGCCAGCACGCCGGTGACCGGCATCAATGAATACACCGCGTAGTCGTTTGTCCAGGAGCTACATTGATGAGCCTGTTGAAATCCTCTGATCGAATCTTTTTCGTATTGATATTTCCATCCGTCACCATTGACACCTGTTTGGGGAGTCCAGGTATGCATGGCAAATGGAAGTGCTGTGGTGGGATAGGTATTCCCCCTGGTGAGTTCAAAGCGCGAGTTGGTCCCCTGCAACGTATTTACATATTGTACCAGATCAATTTTCTGCGCCTGTAAGCCAAAACAGGCAAACAGAGCTGCCAAGACAGGGATGATTTTATACATGATGTTCCTTTTTTTTGTTTAAAGATAATTGAAAACAATCGATCGATCATTCTTATTCCTGAAAAACAGGGAAGGCAGAAATTCTCAGTCGTGCGGCACCCATCGGGATGAGTGTGATTTCATCTGTTTTTGAATCGAATCCCTGACGCTCTTTAATTGGAATTTCACCTGTAAGACCATACTGATCAATACCCCACCCGATCAGTTTTTTTCCTTTGGCTCTGATCTCGATGGGTGCAGTTTCAACCTTGAATGGGTGATTATCGGAGGGCCATGTTGTTCTTATCACATCAAAATTCTTTTCCAGAGGCTGTGATTCATCTATCACCAATGCATAGTTCCAGTCGCTCGCCGGATAAATTTCATAACTGGGCCACTTTGTTGGATCTGCATTCTTCTGCCATTTGGAATCACCGATTGCCGTCTCCACACTACCTACCTTTACGTAATTCTCTTTGATCTTTAGTGAGAATGTCAACGGACCATAGTGTATGCTGCGGCTTTCCTGGTTGACATGCCAGACCGACTGGGACAGCTTCATGGGTATGTTCAGTACAATCTGATCACCTTTTTTCCATTCTCTTTCCAGACGGACATATTTTCCTGCCATCAGGTTAGCCGGCACTTTTTTTCCGTTGATAACAACAGACGGGTTATTTGTCCATGAGGGGATTCTCAAATAGAGAGGAAAAGTAACTTTTCCCGATGTGTGGACAGTAAATTTGATTGATTCTTCAAATGGATAATTTGTCTCTTCCACAATTTCCACCAACTTGCCGTCTCCTACTTTCACACTTGCTTTGCAGGCGCCGTAGATGGCAGCGGCAATGCCATTATCGGGGGTGGCCATGACTAGATGCTCGATAAAATAGGGCCAGCCCTGACCGTGGTTGTGTTGACAGCACCGGCTGCTGAACGGATTCATTGCCAGGAAGGGGCCCCTGTTGTCGATTCCGGGATGATGATTCTTTGCATCACTGATGGTGTGGTTGGGAGAAGTAATATAACGCAACGACTTCAGGTCGGGCATCATGGATGCCGGATAAGAATTAAAAGCCACATTTTCACAATGTTCTGCCCAGAACGGATCACCCGTCATCAGCAACAGGATCTCATCGGATGCCATCTGTTCTACAAAACCACAGGTTTCAGTTCCCTGACGCGGATCAATATATCCCATTCTTGCGTTCTCATCGGCGCCAAACATGCCTCCGGGTACTTGTCCGAACGTGTTTCTGATCAGATGGTGCACATTGTATGTGGCCATCAGATCAGCCGAATCTTTCGACAGCATATACCAGGTAGCAGGTTCCCTGAAGCTCTGCGCTATATTCACGTTGTGCCAGTTGGGCAGCGTGGATCGCTGGCGCCAGTTTGCCGTGTTCCGGTGTGTTTTTTCTGCTAGCTCCAACAAAAAGTCGTCGCCGGTAATGTTGTACAACCAATAGATGCTAATCAGATTATCGCCACCCCGGCTATTTTCCCAGTAATCTTTCAGAAATAGTTCTTCGGCCAAGTTTAACTGCCATCTGAAATAATTAGTCATCAATCCAATCACCCGTTCATCCCTTGAATATTCATAATATGACTGCAGACACCAGATCATGATCATATTACCCCACAGGTCCGGTTTTCCGTTTTTCTCAACATAAGGGCCGAAATAACCATCTGCACGTTGACTTTGAATAGCCGCATCAAGCCAGGTCTTGGTCTCATCAATCATCTTCTTGTCATTCAGGATATAAGCCATATTGCCATATCCCTTCAGCCAATAAGGGACCTCCTCCCATCC
>C687J13239_1000938_pt1 | contig 13295 bp, 13 predicted proteins | sample RifGroD2_FD_13239 | JGI IMG/M metagenome (IMG submission 13239) | reverse complement strand
TCTTATACTCTGTTCTCTACACTTTACTATTATACCATACTTTTTAAATTTTACTAGTGCGATAATTTAAATAAATTTCATTTTTTTACACAATTTATATTGTAATTTTATTTTTTTTCCTATATAATTATAGTAATAACTTTAAATTTACTTTTTTGTAAATTGCGAGTTATACATTGTAAACTGAGTAAGGGAGATGTTTATATGTTTTCATTATTTAAAAAATTTGATAGACCAAAAACTGTTGATAAACAAGATGACGAACTTTTAGAACTAATTTCTAGAAATACGGAACTAAATAAAAAATTACATACTATTACAACCAGTGTAATAAATATAGAAAATGCAAGAGATTTTGTGGAGCATTTCGAAACATATTTAGGCGTTCCTTTGTCGTCAAATGATTTAATAGATGTTGCTCCTACAAAAAAATTCAAGCATAAAGCTTACAAATATATATTCTCTCATCATGAGTTTTCTACGTTTATTGATACTTATGACGAAGTCATACAAAGACTAACAGCATTAAAGCCAAAGATGGCTGATATGATGAATAGGGAGGTAGCTATTTTTCATGATTATGATAACGAAGTTGGAGCAGTCAAAATGACCTTAAACAAGTTTTGGGGTCTTTTCCCTAAAATACTTGATATTTTAGATGCTGAACTTCATCACGATTTACTTATAGTATCTCTAAGTTTTAGTTTTGGAATTTGTGTAGAAATAGAAGGACTTGATTATTCTATGACTGTATGGGGACTTGACGACCAACCTCACGTACATAAGCATGTTACAATAAAAGAAAATCGTTTAGATATTTAATAATTTAAATTTTATAAGCATCTCTTCCAATTTATTTGAAAGATGTGCTTATTTTAATTTTGCATATATATTAATATACATCCCATGGTCTTGGTAAAAAATATTCACTAAACTTTTTAAGTGCATACCTATCAGTCATACCTGCAATATAATCGCAAACCATACGTTCTCTAGTCATGCTATGCTTTTTTAGTATTGCTTCAAAATGTTTTTCTACCTCGCTTGAATCTTCCATATAATAATCAAACAAACTCGTTATCAAGTTTTTAGCTTTTTTTACCCCCATAGTTACCTTAGACCCTATATATACATTCTCAAATAAATATTTTCTAATACCATATGTAGCAGTCTTTATTTCTGGACTCATAATTATATCTGAATTGGCTTGGCTATTCGTAACAATATCATATACCATAGTATGTATTCTTTTCCCCTTGCTTTTTCCGAGAATATCTATATATTCTTTTGGTAAGTCTTCTGCCGTTATTATATTTGCTCTTACCGCATCTTCTATGTCATGATTTACATATGCTATTTTATCAGAAATCTGAACTATCTTACCCTCTAGTGTAGATGGATTCCCTTTGGTTTGATGATTGAGTATTCCATCAAGCACTTCATATGTAAGGTTTATCCCCTTACCATCCCTTTCTAAAACATCAGCTGTTCTTACACTCTGTTCATTGTGCTTAAACCCAAACGAGCACCTTTCTGCAAGAATGTGTTCACCAATATGACCAAAAGGAGTATGCCCAAGGTCGTGCCCAAGCGCTATAGCTTCTGTCAAATCAACATTTAACCTTAGTGCATTTGCGATACTACAAGCTATTTGTTTTACCTCCATAGTGTGAAGTAATCTATTTCTATAATGATCCCCTTCAGGCATTATAAATACCTGGGTCTTGTACATTAGCCTTCTAAACGACTTACTATGTATTATCCTATCCCTATCTCTCTGAAACACAGTACGCATTTCACATTTTTCTTCCTCAATTTTTCTACCCTTGCTATCTGCACTATGTGCCGCATATTCACTTAGGTTTTTAAACTCATTTTGTTCTTGCATTTCCCTGATAAGCATAAAATACCCCTCCTAATCAAGCCAAACTCAATTTCACTTTACTCGCCATTTCCTTCATTTCCTCTGCATGTTTTATTGTAATCTCCGTAGTTTCTGCTCCTGTTATAAGCCTTGCTAATTCATTAATTGTATCTTCCTTATTTAATACCTCTATATTCGTTACCGTCTTATCATTTTCCGTCTCTTTATTTATCTTATAATGATAATCTGCCATTGCAGCTATTTGTGGTAAGTGAGTTATGCATATTAGCTGGTGTGCTATAGATAATAATGCCATCTTTTCAGCTACTTTTTGTGCTGTGTATCCACTTATCCCAGTATCTATCTCGTCAAATATAAGAGTTTCTATATTATCTGTATCAGCGAGTACCGTTTTTATCGCGAGCATTACTCTCGACATCTCTCCACCTGAAGCTATCTTGTCAAGTGACTTTACTTTCTCACCCTTGTTTGCTGAGAACAGAAATTCCACTTCATCATATCCATTTTTATCAAAATTTTGTTTTCTATTAAAATCAATCTCAAATCTTACATTTTTCATTTCTAAATCATTTAATATTTGCTCTATCTTTTCTTTTATCTTTGCTGCACTTTGTTTTCTTTTACTAGATATTTGTTCACATAACTCTCGTATTTCTTCTTCTATTTTTATTTGTTCTTGTTTTAGTTTCGCAATGTTTTCTTCACTGCCAGCTATAAAATCAAGTTCATTTTGTATCCTTTCATTATATAGGAGTATTTGAGCTATACTCGAGCCATATTTTCTTTTTAAATTATATATCGTATCTAGTCTTCTCTCTACTTTGTTAGTAGCCTCTGGACTATGCTCTATGTTTTCAGCATAATCCCTAACATTACTTGCTACCTCTTCCATCTGTATATATGCTTCTTTTAGCATAATATGAAATTCATTTATCTTCTCGTCTATAGATGAGAGATACTCAAGTTCTGAAATGCACTTGCCTGCCTGATCGATAACTGAAGGCTCATCATATAATATTTTATAAACCTTACCTATACCCTTCATCAACTTTTCCGAGCTTGCTAGTATTTTTCTCTTTTCATTTAACTCTTCCTCTTCATTTTCGAGTAAACTTGCTGCAGTTATCTCATCTATCTGATATTTTAACAAATCTATTTTTCTTTCTCGGTCTATATCATTCCCTATTAATAAACTTAACTCTTTTTTTATCTCTATATATTTATCACAATATACTACTAACTTTTCTTTTACCCCAGCCGTTTCTTTTTCACAAAACTGATCTAATATATCTATATGTCTTTTAACATTCATAAGTGATTGATGTTCATGTTGTCCATGCACATCAATTAGATAATCAGTCATACCTTGTAGCATGCTAACTGTGGTAGTCTCACCATTTATCTTACATATGTTTTTACCACCGTCTAACAGTTTTCTAGACACTAAAAGTTCATTGTTCTCAATTTTGATACCAAACAATGTCTCTAGCTCACAAATCATACTTTCTTTCACTTGAAACATAAGCTCCACATACCCGTACTCACAACCCTGTCGTATCAAGTCTTTATTTACACGACCACCAAGCCCAAAATTAATAGAGTTAATTATTATAGACTTACCAACTCCTGTCTCACCAGTAAGTATATTAAGACCATCATTTAATTCAAGGGAAAGTTCCTCTATAAGTGCAATATTCTTTATGTTGATATACGAAAGCATTAAATAGTCACCTCTTGTCAAAGTACAGAGTACAAAATAAAATCATTCGTTCCTCACGAATCGCTCCGCTCATTGTCATTCCGAGGAGGGCGTTCTTCCCGACGTAGGAATCTGTTTTTTATTTTAAAACATTAAGTACAGATTGCCACGTCACAAAAAACGTTCCTCGCGATGACAAAACTGGAGGACTTTCCTATTATTGTACAAAATTCAAAGTTGAATCTTATACTTTCTTCTTTATTCTTGCTTTATAATACCATAAACACTAAAAAATTGCAACGCATGTTGCAATTTTTTGTTATACTATATTTTCGCATCTTGCTTACTTTGTATCTTAAATTTCTCCATTTCTTTCCTTGCCACTCTTGCTGGTTCTCCAATCATACCAAATGGATTTCCAAAAACACTTTTCTCAATATTATCCATCTTTCCAGTTCCTATCCCTACCCACATATCTACACCATTTTCTGTATATGTATTCTTTACTTCATCTAGAAAAGCTCCTTGTTCTCCATAAATAATTCCATGTACCTCATCTTGTTTATAATACCTAAATCTACATATTTCAGAAAGTTTATTGTTATTTTTAATATTTCTATTAAGTAAATTAGTTAAATTTTCTATTGCTTCATAATTTTTTATTAAAGTAGAATCTTTTCCATCCATTATAACAAAGTAAAAATTTGCATTTTTATTTATATTAAATCGTATATTGTTTTGCACGTAAAATTCTAATGATTGATCCAATACAACTGCTAATTGAACTAATTCATATATAATACTTTGCATGGTTGAAATCATTGGTTCATAGTTGTCAACATATTCATATAAAAGCTCTTTTAAGTATTCTAATTCATTTAGGTATCTTGTAGCATGTTCATATTCATTATTTATAAGAATATTAGCATGTTCTTTACTTTCAAGAACACCAAAGGCCTCAACATAGACTATTTTCGTTTCATGAATCAAATCATATATTTTATGTTTTAATTGTTCGTATATAAGTGAGTCCTCGACAAATAATTCATTAGTTGGTATATAGACATCTTTTTCTTTTATAAAATAAGATGTCTTATCTGTATTTAATAAATTTTTATTTGTTATATAAATATTATAGTCTTGATGACGTTCCAAGTGAATAGTTAAATTAATTACATATACTATTAGCTTCATTAATTCATCAAAGCTTATAAGATGTTTTATATCATCTTTAATAAAACTTTCTTTTATAGTATAAAGAATTGTTGCGTTACTAACCACAGAATTAAGCGATTTATTTACAAATAACCTCGCTTCTTTTTCATCATTAACTTTTCCATTCTCAGACTCATATATAATCTTTGTATCAGCCACTAATTTTTTTACCTCTTTTAAAAGCCTGTTATCCATAGTTATTCGCTCCTGTTAACTATATTTCATAATATAAATACATGTCAAATATAATTACTATTCGGTAAACCATTTTACCATGTTTTTACATATTTGTCAATAATTTTGTAGTTTATTGCAAAAAAAAGAGAATAAATTTTTTATTTATTCTCTAAATTTTTTATCCTATTAATTGCCTTTTTAAGTGCAAATTCTGCACGGTCAAAGTCTATATCAGCATCTTTCATTTTCAATCTTTCTTCTGCTCTTTCTTTGGCTTGCTTTGCTCTTTCAAGATCAATTTCTTCAGGCCATTCTGCACTATCAGTCAGTATGCTAACTACACTGTTTTTTATTTCCATGAAGCCACCATTTAAAACTGCCTGTTTCTCCACATTTTCATTCTTTATTTTTAAGATGCCTACATCAAGTATAGTCGCAAGTGCCAAGTGATGTGGTAGAATACCCATTTCTCCAGTAACACTTTTTACTACTACCATATCCACATCCCCATTATAAAAATCTCTATCCGGAGTTGATATTTGTAACCTAATCTTTTTATCACTCATATTTTCACCCACTTTATAATACTACATCTTCTTCGCTTTTTCTACTACTTCTTCTATCCTACCTACCATATAAAATGCTTGCTCAGGTAATTCATCATGTTTACCTTCAAGTATTTCCTTGAAACCTCTTATTGTTTCTTTTAATGGTACATATGCACCTTTCATAGCAGTAAATTGTTCCGCAACGTGTAAAGGTTGTGATAAGAATTTTTCTATTTTTCTTGCTCTAGTTACTGTAAGCTTATCTGCTTCTGATAATTCATCCATTCCAAGTATCGCGATAATGTCTTGTAGTTCTTTATATCTTTGAAGTATCTGTTGTACGTTACGTGCTACATCATAATGTTCCTGTCCAATCGATTCTGGTTCAAGTATTCTTGAAGTAGAGTCAAGTGGATCAATAGCTGGATATATACCTTTTTCAACTAGTGCTCTTGAAAGAACTGTTGTTGCATCAAGATGGGCAAAAGTTGTAGCTGGTGCTGGATCTGTCAAGTCATCAGCTGGCACATAAATCGCTTGAACTGATGTTATTGAGCCTGATTTTGTAGATGTTATTCTCTCTTGAAGTGCTCCTACTTCATTACCTAATGTCGGTTGATAACCAACGGCACTTGGCATACGTCCAAGTAGTGCCGAAACTTCTGAACCTGCTTGTACAAATCTGAATATATTATCTACAAATAACAACACATCTTGTTTACTTTTATCACGGAAGTATTCCGCCATAGTAAGCCCCGTAAGTGCTATTCTCATTCTTGCTCCAGGTGGCTCATTCATTTGTCCAAAAACAAGCGTCGTTTTATCTATAACCCCTGAGTCCTTCATTTCATGATAAAGGTCATTTCCTTCTCTAGTTCTTTCTCCAACTCCAGCAAAAACAGAAAATCCACCGTGCTCTGTTGCTATGTTTCTAATAAGCTCTTGTATAAGAACTGTTTTACCAACTCCAGCCCCACCGAATAGACCTATTTTACCACCCTTTTGATATGGACAAATCAAGTCAACAACCTTTATACCTGTTTCAAATATTTCTGTTTGAGTAGATTGTTCTTCAAAATCAGGTGCTTTTCTATGAATAGGCCAGTATTCGTCAGCCTCCACTGTGCCTTTATTATCTATAGCATCTCCCGTTACGTTAAACAATCTTCCTAATGTCTTATTACCTACAGGAACTTTTATCGCGTCACCTGTGTCGTGCGCTTCCATACCTCTAACTAACCCATCTGTAGATCTCATAGCAATACATCTTACCACGTCATCCCCTACATGCTGAGCTACTTCTGCTACTATAGTCTTACCATCTTTGATTGGTATATTGATAGCATTATATAAACTTGGAAGCTTATCTTTACCAAATTTTATATCCAGTACCGGACCTATTATCTGCGTTATCTTCCCTACACTTTTCTCTGACATTCATTTCACTCCTTTTAGAATATAACATCTTCAATCCCAAACCATATGGAATCCGCCTACCCATCCTTCTTTACCATTATTAGTTTTAACTTTTGTCACACCATCTGATAAATCAATAACTGTAAACTCATCATTTTTCTTAATTAAATCCACCAATTTTCCTTTTGTAGCTTTTTCAATCTCATCTTCCATCATTGGTGATCCATTAATTTCTAAAGCTCCATCTTTTGTATAAACTTTTATTTCAAATGGTGCTTTTAGTTTTTTACCTATTATTTGATTAGTTTCAACATATTCATTCTTATTTATATCATAGTACTCTAATACTAAATTTTCATCAAACACTTCGTAATTTTCATGTAAATTTCCACCCCAGTAATATACCTTACCATCGCCTGATGTTGCTACTATACCTCTGCATTCACCAATCTTTTTAATTTTTTCATCTACGTATCTATATATGACAGAAACTCCACCACTTAAATAACCTTCATTTATGTAGAAATCAACGTATTTATCATTTTTATCTACATCGATTATTCCTATCTCACTTATTTCCATTTCGTAACTTTCTTCTGTTGTTTTATGCACGATAGTATCATTACCCATTGTTAATTCACAATTTATAGGTGTACCATTATCTTGATTATTACTCAGACCTATTTTATATTTTAATGTTTCTATCTTACCATCACCATTAAAATCATAAGGTATTTCCCCTTCAGTATTATAATTTATACGCTGACCATCCGAAGTATATTTTTGTACACTTATTTCGTAAGGTAAGTTTTTTTCTATATGATTTTTTACAATATCATACTTCTCTTTTCCTTCTTCGTTGAGCTTTCCATAATCATTAGTAGCTTCCTTATCTTCTGTTTCTATAGTTATATTTTCTTTTTTATTTTCAGCAACTTGCTTTTCCTGTGTTTGTGAAACATTTTCAGCTTCTTTTTCTCCTTGACATGCTACCAATACAGAAGTTATAGCTATAATTATAATAAAATTCAATACCTTTACTTTAAGTTTACTCAACATTAATTTCACACTCCCTTGACATACCTTCCTACTGCAATGCATTCGCTCCGCTTACTATCTCTGTTAGTTCCTTCGTAATAGCAGCTTGACGTACTCTATTAAATTTCAATGTAAGATTATCTATAATATCGTTTGCATTTTCTGTAGCATTATCCATTGCTGTCATGCGCGAAGCTTCTTCACATACAGATGCTTCAAGCATTGAACCATATAGAATACTATACATATATTTTGGAATAAGATAATCAAATACTATATCATCTGAAGGCTCAAAATAGAGTTCTGGTTTGTATTTTTCTTTTGTTTTCTCAAATTTTTCTATGGTTACTGGAAGGAGATCATATGTGATAACCTCTTGATTTATAATAGAATGAAAAGAAGTATAAATCAACTTTAATTCGTCAAACTCCCCTTCTTTATACATTTTTATTATAAACTCCCCTATTTCTCTAGCCTCATTATAGTCAGGTGACTCTGACATCCCATAATATGATTTTGAGACCTGCATATTTTGCCTCGACAAAAATGTTTTTGCTTTTCTTCCTATTGTAAAATAAGTTTCATCTTTATCTTTATTTCTTACCCTCATAATCTCTTTATATACGTTTTGATTATATCCCCCACACAATCCCCTATCCGAGGTTATAACTATATACGCAGTTTTCCTTGTTTTTGTAGGATTTTTCAAGTATATGCTGTCAATATTTTTACTACTTTCAGCTATTGAAACTATAACCTCTTTCATTTTTTCAACATAAGATTTGTTTCTCTCAAATCTCGCTCTTTCCTTCTGAAGTTTTACGGAAGAAACTAGCATCATAGCTTTTGTAATTTGTTTAGTACTCTTTATACTTTTTATTCTTCCTTTTATATCTCTCATTGAAGCCAATATTAAACACCTCCGTGCTGGCGGCTGTTCACCAGTGGTTTAAACTTGTAGCTTTGTAAAAATCTCTTATCTTTCACTATCCACGTACCACTAGCCACTAGCCCATAGCCACTATCTTTACTTGCTAAAATTTCCTTTAATTTCCCCAATAGCTTTATCTAATTTGACTTTTAGTTCATCGCTTATTGATTTTGTCTTTTTAATTTCTGATACTATATCTGAATATTTCATGTCAATTTGTTTTAGGAATTCCTCTTCAAATTCCGGTACCTTTTCAATAGGTATATCCGTTAACTGCTCGTTAACTGCTACATAAAGTATAAGTACTTGATGCTCTATAGATTGTGGATTATATTGTCTTTGTTTCAATACTTCTACTATTCTTCTACCTTGTTCAAGCCTTGCTTTTGTAGATTTGTCGAGATCAGAACCAAATTGAGAAAATGATTCTAATTCTCTATATTGTGCGAGTTCAACCCGAATAGGCCCTGCTACTTTTTTCATGGCTTTTATTTGAGCTGCCCCACCAACACGGGATACTGAAAGGCCTGCATTTATTGCAGGACGAATACCTGCATTAAATAATTGAGTTTCAAGATATATTTGTCCATCTGTTATTGATATAACATTTGTTGGTATGTACGCTGAAATATCTCCTGCTTGTGTTTCTATTATTGGTAATGCTGTTATAGACCCTCCACCAAGCTCATCTGAAAGTCTGGCTGCTCTCTCTAGTAGTCTTGAATGCAAGTAAAATACATCCCCTGGGTATGCTTCACGTCCTGGAGGTCTCTTAAGTAGTAATGACATTGAACGATATGCAACCGCATGCTTCGACAAATCATCATATATTATAAGTACATCTTTTCCAGCTTCCATCCACTCTTCGCCCATAGCAACACCTGCATAAGGTGCTATATATTGAAGAGATGCTGCGTCACTAGCATTAGCCGCAACAATAACAGTATAATCCATTGCACCAGCTTCTTCTAATGTTTTTACCATTTTGGCAACACTAGAAGCTTTTTGTCCTATTGCAACATATATACATATAACGTCTTGACCTTTTTGATTTATGATTGTATCTATAACTATAGCTGTTTTACCTGTCTGTCTGTCTCCAATTATTAGCTCTCTTTGCCCTCTACCTATCGGTATCATCGCATCAATAGCTTTTATACCAGTTTGTAGTGGTGTATCAACAGATTTTCTCTCTATTACCCCTGGTGCTACACGTTCTATAGGTCTATATTTTTCAGTAACTATTTCTCTCTTCCCATCAATAGCTATACCAAGTGCATTTACTACCCTACCTATAAGCTGATCTCCTACTGGCACCTCAACTACTCTACCTGTTGATTTTACAATATCGCCTTCTTTAATCTTAGAGTCATCGCCAAGTAAAACAACACCTATATTGTCTTCTTCTAAGTTAAGTGCCATTCCATAAATACCCTCTGGAAACTCGAGTAACTCTCCTGCCATAGCTTTTTCTAATCCATGAACACGTGATATACCGTCTCCTACCTGCATAACTGTTCCTACTTCTGATACTTCTAATTTACCTACATATCTTTGTATCTGTTCTTTAATTATACTACTTATTTCTTCTGGCCTTATGTTCACTTTCACACCTCCTATTTTCAGTGATAACGCACTATAAACTTATGCTTTCTCTGTGGTACGTTTCGCTGAATTACATCACATTCCTCAAATTCTCAATTTTATTTTTTATTGTCCTATCGAATACTGTATTATCTAATTGTATTCTTAGTCCACCTATTACTTTTCTGTCGATTATTGCATTTATTTCAACTTCTTTATTAAGCGTTTGTTTTAATTTATCATGTATTTTTCTTATATATTCATCTGATAATTTAATTGCAGATGTAACATTTGCTATAGAAATATTTTTCTTACGTCTTACTAAGTTAATATACTCATCAAAAATTTTATCTAAAATGCCTTGTCTTTTCTTCTCAATTGTAATTATAATCATACCTATAAGTTCTTCACTTATTCTTTGGTTAAATATGTTTTTTACAATATCCATTTTTGCTTGTTGATTAACTTGTGGATGATACAAGACTTTCATCAAATCTTTTTGTTCATTCATGATTTTTTTAACAACTTTCACTTCTTCAGTAATTTTATCTACTTTATCATGTTCTATAGCCATTTGATAAAGTGCTTCTGCATATTTCTTCTGCACTACGCCAGCCATTTTACATCACCTATTTCTGCTATAGATTCTTCTATTAATTGTCTATGTTTCTCTTCGTTTATTGATATATTAATTATTTTTTTAGTCATAAGTGTCGAAACATTTACTATTTCTTTCTTTATATCATCTTTTGTCTGTTCTACGAACATATCCATGTCCGTTTGCAGTCTTTTCTTTATTTCTTGTGCTTCGTCTTTCGCTTTCTTTATTATTACGTCTTCATTTTCAATAGCTTTTGTACGAGCTTCTGAAAGTATTATATCTGCTTCTTTTTTTATTCCATTCAACTTCTCTTCGTACTCTTCTTTTATTTTTAATGCTTCTTCTTTTGCTTTTGTCGCTTCATTTATTTGAGAATCAATACTATTTTTTCTCTTATCCATGAACTTAGATACAGGATTATATAGTATTTTTGTTAGAATAAAAAACAATAAAAGTGCATTAAAAAGTTGTACTCCTATTTCCTGTAACAATACTATATCTATTACTATTAACTTACTCACCTTCACACCTCCATAAAGCAAATGATAAAGTACAAATAGCAAAAATCAAATAAACCATTACAATTTTATAATATTTATTTGTTATACCTATATGTACTTTATTCTTTGCACTTTGCTATCTACTATTTCGCTACAAGTGCCTTCAATATTTCTACAAATTGCGGTGCATATGCAAATATTAATATTATAGATATAAGCATTGGAAAAATTATTGTTGTTTCTGCAATTCCCATACCAATCATCATTGTCATTCTAATATCCTTTGATGCTTCAGGTTGTCTTGCTGTTGCCTCTGCCGCTTTACCTACCGCGTACCCTTGCCCAATACCAGCTGCTACTGCTCCAAGCATTGAAATCCCTGCACCTATTGCTATTAATCCTAAAATTGAAGATACTGCTTCCATTTAAAAATCCCCCTTTTTGTCAGTGCAAAATGCACTTTAATTTTAAAGTTTATATAATATTAAAAATATTATCCTAGTTAACTATTTATTTATAAATTCTACAAGCCAAATTTTTATGCATGCTTATGCTCATGTTCTTCTTCATGTTCCATAGACATTTCTCTAGCTACAAAAGTCATACTTAGCATAACAAATATGAATGCCTGAAGTGCTCCTACAAATATATCAAGGAACATATGTAGAGGTATTAAGATTATTGCTTGCAATCCTCCAAATACTATTCCAAATAACCATCCTAGTGGCCATAATATCACTGCATTAATGATCCATAAAACGAACGAATAGCATAACGATAATATAATAACCCCTGACAATATGTTGCCAAATAGACGGAAGGCTAAAGATATACCTGGTATAATCTTTTCTATCATATTAATTGGCAACATGATCGGGCTAGGCTTGAGATAATCTTCCAAGTACTCCTTAATGCCTTTTGCATATATTGCAAAACCGTGCATCATTATAATTGTAATAAATGACAATGCAAATGTTGTCGCTATATCTGCTGTAGGGTTTCTAAGTGCAAACATTCCTACCCAATTACCTGCTAGTATAAATATAAACAAACTCATGTAAAACCCCGCAAATTTTTTGTTCTTTTCTCCCATAATAGATTTTGTAAAATTTTCAAACGTGTCTACAATAATTTCAATAATGCCTTGAAAACCCGATGGTATTTGTTTGAATTTTGTTGCTTTTAGTCTAACAAATATCGCAAACACAGCAAAAACAGCTATTATAATCCACGTATTAAAAATCGTTTCTGTAATTTGTATATTGTTTCCAAAAATATTTACTTCCATATTTTTTCCCAGTATATTAGCTGTATCATTGAAAAAACCTGGAGTACTGTGCTCTGGCTTTACAAACTGTATCTTTTGATCGCCAATATTAAATTGATATACTACTTCTCCCTTGTGTTCTGTTTCCCCTTGATGTGATGATGTTTCAGTATACTTATTCACAACTTTTGCTCCAATATTTACTTCTTTTGTATTTTCCTCCATTCTTACACCTCCTCCAATATCTAACTTTTCGAAAGCACTCCACTGTATAGTGCTATTTTTAGACTTAAGATTCCAAGTGTCACGCCAACAAGCATTTCCATTGAATCATACGCCGATATACACAAAAAAACTGTGATTATAATAAATCTAAGAATATATCTTATAAAAGCTCTTATTCTATTAGTTTTTTTTTCTATAAGTTTGTTTAT